>ENA-ORMO01000300-ORMO01000300.1-human-gut-metagenome-genome-assembly--contig:-NODE-300-length-74591-cov-3.900102_pt1 | contig 74591 bp, 75 predicted proteins | sample MGYA00242106_ERZ509001 | MGnify/ENA primary metagenome ERZ509001 (study PRJEB26280, sample SAMEA2338736) | human gut metagenome | biome: human gut; feature: human-associated habitat; material: faeces...
AGGCGTAAAGGACTGCCATGGTCTCTCCTGCTTCCACACGGTCCCCATACTTTTTCCGCAGAAGGATGCCTGCGCTGTAATCAATGGTATCCTCCTTCTTATCCCTGCCGGCTCCCAGCATCACGGATGCCACTCCGATTCCCTCTGTATCCATATGAGTGATACAGCCTGCCTCAGGAGCCTTTACCTCCCGGCTCAGGGGCGCCTTCGCAAAAAGATCCGGATGTTCCACGTAACGGCCATCCCCGCCCTGGCTCTCAACCATGGATTTAAGGCACTTAAGGGCACTTCCGTCCTTCATAGCGCCTTTGGCAAGCTTCCTGCACTGCTCCATATCCCCCTTTCCCGCCATGTGAAGCATGTTTGCAGCCAGTTCCAGGGATACACAGGTCAAATCCTCCGGTCCGCGGCCCTTCAGGGTCTCAATGGCTTCCTCCATCTCCAGGGAATTGCCGATGGCATGGCCCAGCGGTACGTCCATATTGGTTATGAGGGCGCAGCAGCGCCGTCCGGCCAGGGTTCCGATGGAAACCATCTCCCGGGCCAGGCTGATGGAATCCTCCAGGGATTTCATGAAAGCGCCGCTTCCCGTCTTTACATCCAGGACAATGCAGTCGCTGCCGGCCGCCAGTTTTTTGCTCATGATGGACGAGGCGATAAGGGGAATGCTGTCCACGGTGGCCGTCACATCCCGCAGGGCATAAAGCTTTTTATCCGCGGGTGCCAGATTTCCAGACTGACCAATCACACTGACGCCCACCCGGCGAACAATCTCAAAGAACGTTTCGCGGTCCAGTGAAGTCCGAAAGCCGGGAATGGATTCCAGCTTATCCACTGTTCCCCCGGTGTGACCCAGTCCCCGGCCGCTCATCTTTGCCACCCGCACTCCCAGAGACGCGACAATCGGCGCCACAATCAAAGTAGTCTTATCCCCCACGCCTCCGGTGCTGTGTTTATCGACCTTTATCCCGTCAATAGAAGATAAATCCACCAGATCACCAGAGTACGCCATACTCCTGGTGAGGGACGCTGTTTCTTTTGCAGTCATCCCACGCAGAAAAATTGCCATCATCAAAGCACTCGCCTGATAGTCTGGAATTTCTCCGTGCACATAACCGTCGATGAAAAACTGGATTTCTTCGTCTGAGAGCGTTCCTCCATCCCGTTTTTTAGCAATGACATCATACATGCGCATGATTGGTTCCCCCTTTCTCTTTGTACATATTCTCCGGGCCAAACCCAAGCGGCAACAATTCGTCCAATCTGTAAACAACCCAATCGTTCAGCCCGGAGGCAAGGATTACACGAAAGTCCGTTGGATCACAAAATTCCCGCATCACTTGACGGCAAACGCCACAAGGTGGACAAATCCGTTTCACTGGTGCACCAGAGGGTCCTCCGACGACAGCAATTGCAACAAAGTCGCTCTCTCCCTCACTGATTGCTTTAAAGAAAGCTGTGCGCTCTGCACAATTGGTCGGTGAATATGAGGCGCATTCGATGTTACACCCCTGATAAACGCGTCCAGCACCTGTCAACAACGCCGCTCCCACCTGGAATTTGGAATAGGGCACATAGGCGCGTTCCCTCGCTTCCAATGCCAAGCGGACCAATTCTTGATCTTCCAAGACAGCCACTCCTTTCCAGAGAGTTCATGGGCCGCCGCAGATAAAAAACTGCGGCGGCCCAACGTTCTGAAGACGTTCGAAAATCGTGTTTTCTCCGGCTCAATAGCCGTGTGCTTCTTCATTCTTAATCAACTTGATGATGCGGCTGGGTCCCAATCGGGTCGCTCCCAGTTCGATAAACCGTTCTGCATCCTCCAAAGAGGAGATTCCGCCCGCCGCTTTGATGCGTACTTGTGGACCAACATATTGCCGGAACAGTGCCACATCGTCAAAAGTCGCCCCCGCCGACGAAAATCCAGTAGAGGTCTTGATAAAGTCGGCACCGGACTCTGTGACAATCTGGCACAACCGGATTTTCTCCTCCTCTGTCAGCAGGCAGGTTTCAACAATCACCTTCAGTATGTGGCTACCACAAGCCCCCTTGATCTGCCTGATCTCGTCGAGCAGTACATCGAAACGTCCATCTTTGACATATCCAAGATTGATAACCATATCAATTTCATCTGCACCGTTGGCGATGGCATCCTTCGTCTCAAACACTTTCGTTGCCGTTGTTGAATAACCGTTTGGGAATCCAATGACCGTGCAGACAGCCATCCGGTCTCCGACATACTCCTTGGCGCGCTTCACATAGCTAGCCGGAATGCAAACAGAGGCTGTTCCAAATTGGATGGCATCGTCGCAAATCTGCTTGATTTCCTCCCAGGTCGCTGTCTGAGTGAGCAACGTATGATCGACCATACGCAAAATCTTCTGATGATCCATTTTGATTCATCCTTTTCTTTGTTTCAGATATATTGTATAACCATTCCAGAAATGCCCGGTTAACGCGCACCCTTTTCGTATGGGACACCGTCCGCCTTCGGTGCAACCGAACGGCCGACGAACAGGATCAAAACCAGAATCGTTAGAATATAGGGCAACATTGCCAAAATTTCCGATGGGACCGGTGCTTTACCCCCACCCAAGAATACAGTAAGCGCTTGTGCAAAGCCGAACAGCAGACATGCCCCATACGCGCCATGTGGCGTCCATTTTCCGAAAATAACCGCTGCCAATGCAATGAATCCCTGTCCACTGATGGCCACCGGCGTAAACTGTGGGATAACCGCAAGTGTCATCGACGCTCCGCCAAAGCCAGCTAAGACTCCGGAGAGAATCACACATACATAGCGGGTCGCTGAAACATGGATGCCAAGGGTATCTGCTGCCGCCGGATGTTCGCCAACCGCTCGTACACGCAATCCCCATTTGGTCTTGTAAAGAATAAACCACATGACCAACATACAGGCCAGCGCCAGCAAAACGGTGACATCGACATTCAAATTCTGTGCAGCGCCACTGAGTGCAGAATCGCCAAACAGCTTTGGCAGCTTATTGGTCACCGGCTGCGTCATCGTTGCACCGTCAAAGGCCAACCTGCAAAGGAACAATGCCAGTCCCGGTCCGATGAGATTCAGCGCAATTCCGGAAATCGTCTGGTCGGCCTTGAAGGTAATGGCCGCTACTGCGTGCAGCAATGCAATCCCGCCGCCAGCGCAGCCCGCTGCCAGCAAACCCAACCACGGGTTTCCGGAATAATATCCGACTGCCGCACCCGCAAATGCGCCAATCGTCATCATTCCCTCAATGCCAAGGTTTACCACACCGGAACGCTCCGAGAGGACACCACCCAATGCGCCAAAAATAAGCGGTGCAGAATACATCAAGGTAATGCCGATGAGCAAAGAAACATCATTTAGCATGTCCAGCACCTCTCTTCTCCAACTTATCCGCCAAAACCGGCACGATTCTGGTAAGCGCTACAAAGAATACAATGGTGCCGATCATAATATTGATAATTTCCGTAGGAGCGCCAATATCCGCCTGGATAGATTGGCCGCCATAGAGCAGGCCGCCAAACAATAAACCTGCAAAAATACACCCGACGGGTGAACTTCCCGCAATAAATGCTACGGACAGGCCGTTGAATCCATTGTTTTCAAAAGCGGCGAGGGTAGAAATGCGGTGCGGGTTGGTACCGGTAATCATCATCACTGCTGCCAGGCCCGAAAGTGCGCCAGCGATTAGCATCGCCTGCGTGATATTGCGGTTGACGTTGATCCCCGCAAATTCTGCTGCATCCCGGTTCGCGCCTACTGCACGGAATTCAAACCCCTTGGTGGAACGGTACAGTAGGAACCAGATCACAACCGCCGCCACAATGGCAACCAAAAAACCAAAATTAATGTCTGTTTTGAGCATCACCTCTGAGAGCCAATCGTATTGCTTCAGAAAAGCAATCCCTTCGTCCGAGGTCTTCCATTCGGGCAACAACATGGTGTAGCTCGATGGATTGACCGGATAGGTAGCCGTTGTATTGGGCTGATGGAACGCGTCGCTTTGAACCACAAAATTGGATAAATACAGGGCAATCCAGTTCAACATAATGCTGGTCAAAACCTCATGAATGCCAAACTTTGCCTTTAAAAAACCAACGATACCACCGTAAAGAGCCCCTGCAACCATGCCCGTCATCACTACCAGCGGTACTTGTAGGATCGCCGGCAGATTGAATAAATAACCAACGATGGTAGAGGCCACCGCCGCTACAATGTATTGTCCTTCCGCCCCAATATTGAACATCCCTACCTTATAGGCAAAAGCCACACTGAGCGCTGTCAATGTGATCGGGGTTGCTTTGATAATCACGTTTGAAATGTACTTTGGTTTTGAAAAAATCCCATGAAATAATGCCCCAAACGCCTCTGCTGGATTATACCCAGCGACTACGAGCACAACCGATGCCACCAGAAAGCCGCATACGATGGCAAGGATGGTGGAGGTGATGGGTTTTTTCAGAATCCTAACTGTTCTTTGCATGTTGTTTCCCTCCAGCCATTAAAAGTCCGATTGTCTTTTCATCCACTTCACCTTGTTTAAAGGTGTCGGCAATGCTTCCGTTATAAAGTACCGCAATGGTATCGGAAACATTCATCACCTCATCGAGTTCCAGAGAAATCAACAGGATCGCCCTGCCTTTATCCCGTTCTGCAATCAGCGTTTTGTGGACATACTCGATAGCGCCAACATCCAATCCGCGCGTCGGCTGCACCGCGATCAACAGATCTGGTTCATTTGCAACTTCGCGTGCGATGATCACCTTTTGCTGATTTCCGCCGGAAAGGCTGCGCGCCAAATGTTGTGCACAATCCTCCGGACGGACATCATAATCGTGCAGCAGGCCATTGGTAAATGCAAGAATTTCACTGTTGTTTAACATTCCGTGCTTTCGGAATGGCTCCGTCCGATACTTTTCCAAAATAGCATTTTCTGCCACTGTAAAATTCAGAACCAATCCGCGCTTCTGGCGATCCTCATGAATGGTCGAGATCTTATGATCGACTACATTGCGCGGCGTTGTGTTCTGTACTTGCTGTCCATTGATTTGAATCGTACCGCTTTCACACTTTGTCAGGCAGGTAATCGCCTCGACCAATTCTTTCTGCCCATTTCCATCAATGCCAGCGATCCCAACGATTTCTCCCTTTCGCACCTGCAAGGAAAGGTCGTTTACCGCTCGCAAACCACGCTCATCCTTAACCGTGAGATGATCTATCGCAAATACCACCTCTCCTGGCTTCGCCGGCGACTTCTCAACCACCAATTGAACAGCATGCCCTACCATCTTGGTAGCTAGTTCCTCCTCATCCACCTCCTGGACTGCTACGGTATCAACGTATTTTCCCCGGCGGATAATGGTGCATACATCGGAACTTTCTTTGATTTCCTTGAGCTTATGCGTGATGATGATGATGGTCTTCCCGTCCGCAATCAGATTGTGCATAATCTGAATCAGATCTTCAATCTCCTGGGGCGTTAGCACAGCCGTCGGTTCATCTAAAATCAGCAGATCTGCTCCTCGATAAAGCGCTTTTAATATCTCTACACGCTGCTGCATGCCGACAGAGATGTCCTCAATCTTTGCATCCGGATCGACTTCCAGGCCATATTTTTCGACGATCTCCTGTACGTTTTTGCGTGCCTTTTTCATGTCCAAAATGCCAAAGCGATTGGCTGTTTCATTGCCTAAAATGATGTTCTGTGTCACCGTAAAATTGTCTACCAACATAAAGTGCTGGTGTACCATACCAATTCCGTGCTCAATTGCGGTGGTCGGATTCTTAATATGAACCCGCTCTCCATTTAAGTAGATTTCTCCTGCATCGGCCTGATAAAGGCCATAGAGCACATTCATCAGCGTGCTTTTACCCGCTCCATTTTCTCCCAGCAAAGAGTGGATGGTCCCCCTCTTCACATCCAAATCCACATGGTCCAGCGCGCAAAAGCTGCCAAACAATTTGGTGATGCCGTGCATCTGAACGGCATACTCCTTGCTGACCTCCATTACTACAAAACCTCCCGCCTATTTCTCCTTTTTACAGAAAACGGGGCGCCCAAATGAGACGCCCCGCCTGCAAAGGGGATTTCCTCGAAGAAGAGAACCTCCCCGCAACAAGTGCTGATTATTTGCCAAACTGCGCATACTCGTCCGCATTGGCCGGCGGAACGATTTCGCCATTCTTGATTTTTTCTTCCACTTCGAGCGCCGCATTGTAGGTTTCGTCGCCCATCAGGGAATGCTCCTCCGGAATGCCGACTGCATCCTCGGTGAGGCCATAGGTGTATGTCTGGCCGCCAATCTCTTTTCCTTCGATGACTTCCTTGGAAACCGCGATGACCGCATTGTTGACCAACTTCATTGCAGAGGTCAGTACGTTTTCAGGCGCAAGATACGCCTGGTCACGGTCGACGCCAATGGCATATTTACCAGCATCCTTCGCCGCCTCAATGACCCCGACACCTGCGCCGCCGGCTGCATGGAACACGATGTCGCAGCCATCGGAGAACATCTTCGAAGCGATTGCCTTGCCCTTCGAAGCATCGGTAAAGCTCTCTGCATACTGTACATCCACTGTGATGGTCTTGCCGAGTTCCTCAGACGCATAATCCACACCAGCCTGGAAGCCATACTGGAACTGGTCGATGATGTCGCTCGTCACGCCGCCGACAAAACCGACCTTGCCGGTCTCTGTCGTCTTCCCTGCAATGTAGCCGACCACAAACGATGGCTCCTGTGCGCGGAACATCACACCTGCCACATTGTCCGGCATAGTCGCTTCATCATATCCATTATCAATAATTGCATACTGGATATCCGGGTTCGCTGTTGCTGCAATGCCAATGGCATCCGCCATTGCAAAACCAACGCCCCAGATCAACTGGGCTTCATCGTCTGCAGCCTTATCAAGGTTGGTCGCATAATCCGCTTCCTGCTTAGATTCAATATAATTCACGTCCGCGCCCATCTCATCCTTCAACGTTTGCAGGCCTTCCCAGGCGGACTGGTTAAAGGACTGATCGTTGACACCGCCGGTATCCGTGACCATGCGGATCTTGATGCCGCCTTCTGGTGTGGTCTCTCCGTCCTGGGTACCCTCGGTGGAATTGGTGGGCTGGGAAGCCTCAGGGGTGTTGGAATCGTTGCCCGAGCCGCAGGCAGTGGCTGAAAACGCCATCATACCGGCCAACAGAAAAGCCAATAATTTCTTCATCAAATATTCCTCCTAAACTTTCTTTCAGATTTATGATCCTCGTCCATTCAATCATAAAGAACCGGATGGACGTTTGACCCATACTTATTCTGCAATCGCCAGCGCAATCTCCATCATTTCACGGAAACTGGTTTGCCGCTCTTCTGCGGTAAGGGATTCTCCGGTAAATGGGCAATCCGAAATGGTCAGTAGACAAAGTGCCTTTTTTCCCGCGCATGCCGCATTCATATACAACGCCGCAGATTCCATCTCAACTGCAAGCACTCCCATCTTTTTCCAAGCGGAGAGCGCATTCGGATCATCCCCATAGAAAGTGTCCGAAGAGAGGACGTTTCCGACCACTGTTTTGATGTTGTGCTCCTGTGCAAACTGGACTGCCTTCTGTGCAAGACCGAAATCTGCAATTGGTGCAAAGGTTCCCGGCAAGCGATACTGAGCGCCATAGTTGGAATCCGTACAGGCACCGATTCCGACGACAACGTCCCGCACATGGACATTATCCGCAATTCCGCCAGCGGAACCAATGCGAATGATGTTCTCTACGTCATAAAAATGATAGAGCTCATACGAATAGATCCCTATGGATGGCATCCCCATTCCGCTGCCCATTACGGAGACACGCTTGCCTTCATAGGTCCCCGTATAGCCCAACATGTTGCGCACCGTGTTAAAGCATACCGGATTTTCCAGATACGTTTCTGCGATGAATTTTGCACGAAGCGGGTCCCCCGGCATTAAAACCGTCTTGGCAATATCGCCGGGCTTAGCCGCGTTGTGCGGAGTCGGTGTTTTAGCCATTTCTCATTCTCCTGTTCTGTCCAGCCTGTCCACTTTGGAAAGAAAGCCCGCAAAGCCCCTTTTTCGAAAGGTTTTTGTCAAAAATTCTCTCACCTTCCATCGAAAAAGGCGCTTTCCGATTCTCTTAAATGGCGGCGTGATTATCGAAAGGAAAGCGCTGCAAGAGCGGCCAGGAACATCGTCCTTCAGACCGCGCTGCCACTTTCCTCCTCAACGATTTAAAATTTCGTGCAAGCGAGATGTCCCGGTAATCTCCGATTTTACACCAAAGTAGTCCAAAATGGTCGCCCCAATGTCCGCAAAGGTTGGCAGCGTTCCCAAGTTTACGCCGGACTTTACCTTTGGCCCAGCAATGACCCAAGGAGTATATTCGCGGGAATGGTCCGTCGAAGGGGTGCTCGGATCACAGCCGTGATCTGCAGTAATCATCAGCAAGTCGTCCTCCCGCAACCCTGCTAAAATTTCTGGGATTGCCTGATCGACTGTTGTTAACCCCTTTGCATATCCCTCTACATCATTTCGATGGCCATACAACATGTCAAAATCCACCAGATTGATAAAGCAAAGTCCGTTAAAATCCCGCTTGGTCCATTCGATCGTCCGGGCAATTCCTTCATCGTTTCCGCCGGTTCGAATCGCCTCTGTGATTCCCCTGCCAGCAAAAATATCATAGATCTTTCCGATTGCAACTACATCAAATCCATTGTCAGAAAGCTGGTCCAACATAGTAGTGCTCGGTGGGAGCAACGAAAAGTCATGCCGGTTTGTTGTCCGGGTATAATGGGGGTATTCCCCTGTAAACGGCCGTGCAATGACACGTCCAACGCTATGTTCCCCAGTCAGAAGTTTACGTGCAATCTGGCAATACCGGTACAGCTCTTCGACTGGAACCACGGACTCATGCGCCGCAATTTGGAATACACTGTCCGCAGAAGTATACACGATCAATGCGCCAGTCTCCACATGCTCTTTTCCATAATCTTTAATGACTTCTGTTCCAGAATACGGTTTGTTACAGAGCACCTTCCGCCCTGTCTGGCTGCTAAATACATCCAGCAGCTCCTTTGGAAATCCATCCGGATAGGTTGGCAGCGGCTTGGGGGATGCGATTCCCGCGATTTCCCAATGACCAATGGTGGTATCCTTTCCCTTTGAGACTTCGGTCATCCGGGCGAATGCTGCCGATGGATGATCTACAGCGGGACGGCACTCGACGCCATCAATATTAAAAAGTCCTAACTTCTGCATGTTTGGCATGGAGAAATACGAACTGGTCGATGCAGCAGCCAGTGTATTGCTACCAGCATCCCCATATTGGGCAGCATCTGGCATTTCCCCGATTCCTACACTATCCAATACCATCAAAAAGACACGTTTCATGTTACACCTCCCGTAAGGTTTCTATCATAATGTTAAAATACGCACACAATTTCGTTAATTTTATTATAATACATTCTTCCAGATTTGGCTATCATTTTACAAGAAAAATTTTGGATTTCCGCAAACTTCGACATTTTGGGATTGCTGGTAAAAGCTTCTGGTCTCATTCTTGACCTCTGTACTATTTCTAAACTTATGATACTTCTTATTCTTCTAAGGATTTGCTTCAATCAATTTTAGCACTCTTTCTTGTCGAGTGCTAAAATTAATAATTTGTTCGTAAATTTGCAAAATATTTTTCATAACCGGTCTCTATACTAAAAAGCGTAGAAAGCAAGAGAGCCTGAATGACTAGAAAGAAGGTGGTTCGCTTGAAAAAAGACTTTCTTGCAGAACCAGCAAGCATAAATAGATTTTGGTAAAAACAATCGATACTTTTAAGGGGGTTTTGACTTATGTTTGATCTGATTCCTTTTGAACACAAAAACAACGACTTGTTCCGTTATTTGGATGATATGGAGCGTGCTTTCTTTGGTGGAAATGTGGATATTGCTCCTTGCAAAACCGATATTGTCGATGAGGGTTCCCGTTATGTATTAAAAGCAGATTTGCCCGGCTTCCAAAAAGAGGATATTCACCTCGATATCGAAGGCGACCGTTTGACTATCTCCGCCGAACATTCGGAAGAGCAAAAAAGCGAGGACGATAAGAATCATTACATCCGTCGGGAAAGACGGTATGGATCGATGAGCCGTAGCTTTGACATTTCTTCAATCGATGCAGAACACATCACAGCCAAATTTGAAGATGGCGTACTGGAATTGAACCTCCCCAAAAAGCAGGCAACCGTTCCCACAAACCATCGGATTGAAATTGAATAATCCTGCAAATCCTATTATGTGACGATGTAAACCATAAAACGGAGGGCTTTATCATGTTCGACTGGATTCCTTTTGAACAGACATCCAATCATCTGTTCCATTCCCTTGACCCAATGAATCGTGCGTTCCTTCCTAAAGCGAAAGAAAACACGGTCCCCTGTAAGACTGACATCATCGATCAAGACAACCGGTACCTGTTGCGTATTGACCTGCCGGGAGTTAAGAAGGAGAATATTCACATCGAGATGAAGGGCGACGATTGCTTGGCCATCTCGGCACAATGCGGCGCAGAGGCGCCAATGGATAGTAGCCATTATATCCGTCGGGAAAGGTATTCCGGTTTGATGTGCCGCAGTTTTGATGTATCCACTGTGGATGTTCGAGGAATCAAAGCCAAATATGAAAACGGTGTGTTGGAGTTAACTTTGCCAAAGAAGCAAGCCTCCGTTTCTTCGAATCGCCGCATCGAAATTCATTAATTTTCCTCAGTTTTCTTTTTTATGGGCTGATCTCTTGGTAGATCAGCCCTTTTTCTTTTGCTGGTATTTCCTATGGAACTGGTATATAATAGATACCATTCCATCAAAAAACGGAGGAATAACCTATGTTAAATATCGGATGCCATCTATCCTCTGCAAAGGGATATTTGCACATGGGCAAAGAAGCTCTTTCTATCGGCGCCAACACTTTTCAATACTTTACACGGAATCCGCGCGGAAGCAAAGCAAAGGCGGTCAACCTCACAGACATCGCCGCGTTGAATGAGCTGATCTCGCAGGAACACTTTGTCACCCTTGTTGCACATGCGCCCTATACGCTCAACCTCTGTTCTGCAGATGAAGGCCTACGGGATTTTGCAATACAAGCCATGACCGAAGATCTCGCTACGATGGAATATCTCCCTGGAAACCTGTACAATTTCCATCCGGGTAGCCATGTAAAACAAGGAGCGGAGACCGGAATCCGTTTAATCGCTGAGGGGCTAAATCGTATTCTTCACCCAAACCTGCATACAACCGTCCTTTTAGAGACCATGGCGGGCAAGGGAAGTGAAGTTGGCCGTAGCTTTCAGGAATTGCGTGCCATTCTCGACCGCGTAGAGCTTGCCGAAAAAATGGGGGTCTGCCTGGATACTTGCCATGTCTTCGATGCCGGGTATGATATTGTCGATCGTCTGGACGAAGTTTTGGAGGAGTTCGACCGGGTAATTGGCCTCGAACGACTGCGAGCTATACATTTAAACGATAGCTTAAATCCTTGTGGCAGCCACAAAGACCGCCATGCAAAAATTGGACAAGGTCACATCGGCCTGCCTGCGTTGACAAGGATTATCAATCACCCAAAGCTGCGAAACCTTCCCTTTGAGCTGGAAACTCCAAACGATCTCGAGGGTTACCAAGCAGAAATACATTTATTGCGAGAAGCATTTCAAGAACTTTAAAGGCCCTGCTGTTTCTGTATCAGGGTCTGTATCAACCTACCGTATTCATTCTGCTCTCATTTGAATAGCGGTGATCGACACAAAACCATTGCTTTTGAAGCAAGACTGTGTTATAATAATTACCGTTATTTGCCGCTGTGGCGGAATTGGCAGACGCAAGGGACTTAAAATCCCTCGGTGGCAACACCGTACCGGTTCGATCCCGGTCAGCGGCACCAGGCTGAGCTTGGACGTTCATCACGTCCAAAGCTCAGTTTTCTTTTTTTCGCCTTTAACAACACCGGACAAAAGGAGGGAATGGAAACCATGATTAGCAAAAGTCAAGTGGTGGTCCGTTATGCTGAAACCGATCAGATGGGGATTGCGCACCACGCAAATTATCCCATCTGGTACGAAATTGCCCGAACAGACCTCATCAAAAATATTGGTATGACGTATTCGGAAATGGAGCATATGGGTGTGATGACACCGTTGGTGGAACTCGGTTGCCGGTACATTGGTACAGCCCATTATGAGGACATCCTGACTGTTGAAGCCTCCATCGCAGAGTTAAGCCCTGCGCGCATCCGTTTTTCCTACCGTATTTTCAAAGAAGGAGAGGACAAGCCCATCAATACCGGGTTCACACTCCACGCCTGGGTGAACGCAAAAACTTTCCGGCCATTCAGTATGAAAAAGCATTATCCCGACCTCTATCAAAAGATGGAGTCTATGATGGAAACAGATAAAAAATAATAATGGTTAAAAAATTGCCCTCTCCTACCGTGGACTATTTCCACAGTGGAGAGGGCTTCTTCATACAACTTATCCCCAAAAAGCGAGCAATCGCAAATAAGCTAACAAATTTTAGCTGGCAGATTTCATATGCAGGCGTAAGCGGTCGCTAATCATCGCAATAAATTCTGAATTGGTTGGCTTTCCGCGCGTATTGTGGATGGTATACCCAAAATAGCTGTTGAGAATGTCAACATCGCCACGATCCCAGGCAACTTCGATCGCGTGCCGGATTGCGCGTTCCACACGGGAACTGGTTGTTTCATATTTTTTCGCAACGCTTGGATAGAGCTGTTTGGTCACTGCATTGATAATCTCTGGCGTTTCGATTGCCATGATGATGGAGTCACGCAAATAATGGTATCCTTTGATATGGGCAGGTACACCAATCTGATGCAGAATTTCGGTCACCTGGATTTCCAACGACGGCTGCGATTCCTGCTGAATTGCCCCCTCTGTCAGGCCAACAATTTGTACGATACGTTCTGCAAGTTCGGATGCATTAAACGGTGAGACCGCAAAATACGCAGCGCCGGATGTCATCACTTCACGCTCTAATGTGGGACTGGTAAAATTGGAAATAATTACAAACAATGGTTTTTGATGTCCCAATTTTTCCGACGCATGCATCACTCCAATGCCATCTAGACGGGGCATAAAAAGATCTGCAAGTACAACATCTGGGTGCATTGCTTCGATTTTCTCCAGCAATTTTACTCCGTCTTTCTGCGTATAAGTCAATTCCATCCCGGATTCCTCCAGAACATGGCCGTATTCTTGCTGAAATTCTACGCTGTCATTTGAAACCAATACCTTTAACCGCTTTTCCATATGAAATCCCCCTAATAGATTGATTGTACGGTTATAATACCATATATTGGTAAAATTGGCAATAGCTTGTAAAAATATTTTTCTTATTAGGGGGAAATATACTCAGGAAACATCTGTTTAGGCTGCCTGCATTTCTACTTCAGCCGACACACTTTGGCAGGTGCCGAGCATATTCTCCGCAAAAATACCATATCCGCGTGTCGGATCGTTGACAAAAACGTGGGTTACTGCTCCCACCAATTTACCATCCTGAACGATCGGGCTTCCACTCATTCCCTGTACAATACCGCCAGTTGCATTTAAAAGGTCAGAATCTGTGATTCGTAGGACCATATTTTTGCTGCTCTCCGTATCATGATAACTGATTTTTTCAATAACTGCGTCGTAATATTGAGGTTCTCCGCCGTCAACTGTAGTCAAAATTTGTACTGGGCCGGTTTGAACCTCTTGTTTCATCGCTACTTGGACAATTTCTCCTGTCAACTTCTGTTCTTCTACAGCGTTGTCCTTTAATTGCCCATAAACCCCTTGGTCCAGGTTGGCATGCAGGGTTCCCATAGGAATATCCGTATTAAAATATCCTCGAAGTTCTCCGGGAGCGCCCTTTTGCCCTTTGACAACACCATTAATTGTGACCGGAACGATCTCGCCATTTCGCAATGGCATCAATTCTGTGGTATCCGTATCACATATTCCATGTCCTAGACCTGCAAATTCTTGTGTTGTTGGATCATAAAAGGTCAGTGTGCCAATTCCCGCTGTACTGTCGCGAACCCAAAGTCCCGCCTTATAGGTCCCATCTACTTTCGAGCGAACCGGAACCAGTGTTGTCTCCATAGACTCCTGTTCCCGCAGGAATGCAATCTTTACCGGTTGTCCGGCACTTTTTTCGATTGTCTGCGCGATCTCTTCATTTCGATTCACCGGATGTCCATTAAGAGACGTTATAATATCCCCTGCTTGGAGGCCTGCGATCGTCCCTGGATTCACTGTCTCATTCTCTCCCTGAATCTCTGCGACGCCGACAATCATCACACCGTTGGTAAACATTTTAATGCCAAATGGAGTTCCACAGAGCGCTACATCCTGCTCTTCCACAACGTTGACATGCACGGTTTTGACTGGAAACGTATGAAAAAGCATCAATTCTGCGCGATAACTCTCATTTGAAGAGGTGTCCGTCCCTGCTGGCAACTCATCTTCTACAGAAGGTTCCTTAAGGGAAATCAACTGGGAATTCCATTGCAACTGTGAGCCTTGCGTCACATGATATTCATCCGGGGTAAAATAACGCGCAACGCTGACCATGCTCAGTAGAAGTCCTGTCGTCACAGTCAGCGCTAAAACCGCATATTTTCCATATTTTTTTCCAGATGGTCTCATCGGTCTCACCTCCTTCTATGCCGTCTGCCGGTCAATTCTGAACCGGCATCTCTTACTTTTCCTCATTGCATCAATTTTATTTTAGCAATATTCCTTTATACCGTCACAATCTGGCAAAAGACTACAAATTCTCAGCATTCTTAGGAGGCTCCTGGGGAAGATTGCTTTCTTCGGAAAGAGAAGGCATAAAAAAGCAACTGTCATTTCACGGAAAATCCGCCCAATAACAGCTGCCTCTTTTTAAAAAAATTTAAAATAATTTTATATAAGCCTTACAGTAAAGGCAAAAACACGGCACTCGCCCGGGTCCAGTACATTTAAGTGACGTTTGTGTGTAAATACATCATCCTCGTCCGTCGCAGTTGCGCAACCTGCCCACGGCTCTAAAGCAACAAATGGAGCCTCCCCCAGAGCAGACCAAATTCCCAGCATCGGATACCCGGAGAAATCCATCTCGATTCCATGTCCGGAAATCCGGTTTACCACCTGCACCGTCCTAGATTGAAGCGCATCAAAAACCAAGGCATCGTTGACAAACAAATCGTGCCGTAGGGCGATTTCCCGTTCCCCTCGCAGAACCTCACGGCGATTGTTAAAATCGATAAGACCCGTTTGGAGGTCTATGGTTGGGCAGACCGCATGCTCTTCTGTTTCGAACAAAATAATGTAATCTTCAAAGCGTTCTCCCGGCATTACTGGACACCGGAATCCCGGATGTCCCCCTATTCCAAACGGAAGGCACTCCTCTCCTCGGTTAAAAACCGTAAACTCGGTTGTCAGTCCATTTTCCACCAAACGGTAAGTCACCCGCAGTTCAAACGCAAACGGATAGATCGCTTTGGTTTCTTCCGAATCTTTGAGTGAGTAGGTGACATAATTGGCGCCAGAATCCAGCACCACATGCTCCATATTCCGCGCAAATCCATGGCGTTTGAATGCATAGGGCTTTCCCTTGATGACAGTCGTCCCGTTTCGAACATTCCCAACCGTAGGAAACAAAATCGGCGCACGGCTGCTCCAATAAGCAGGATCACCCTGCCAAAGGTATTCCACACCCTCCGCATTTTTTAAACTCATCAATTGTGCACCAAGAGATTCCACTTCTGCACACGCTGTTTTGTTTTGAATGGTTGTACGCATCATTTTCCTCCTTTCTAAAAATACATCTGTAAAGCGTCCCCAGCTCTTTCGAGCATATCCTGTCCAGACTATTGTATCATTCCTATACAGAAACCGCAATGTTTCTTTGCTTTGTTTTCAGCATCGATTTTTTACGCGCTAGGTTATTTTCATATGGGTCTTTCATAATGCCTTTTGTCGAGGAGGAAAAGGATACAACAATCGAAAACCGTTCTAAATATATCTTCTTAATGATACGATCCGGTTGAGATGCCTTATGATTTTATGGCGCCTGTCCTTATGAATCGCTGTCTCTATAAATATCTGCAGCGTATTTATAGAAACATTCTTATAAGCGAAGATCCCTGGCTTCCTGCTGGAATGTATCCCCTGAGAGAATCCTACTCTCGCCCAATGCCGTTAAGTTAAACCTTTATCACTTTGAAAGCCACATAAATCCATATAAAAATGTTTTGATATTTCTATGTTGTTTCCTGTTCCTTCCGGTATTAATCGATTAAATTCCATAAATGTACTTCCTATATCGATTCCGATATTTGTAGACAACTTCATTATAACACTGACTTTTTGAAATCGCCCCATTATTTGGATGGATTTGGACATAAAAATGAACCCCCGCCGTTCAGGGGATATCGGACAAATCCGTCCCCAAATGGCGGAGGTCAAGCTTAACATAATGGTATTATGTCTGTACCAGAACTCTTTCTGAATTGCTATTTTAGTTCCCGTTTCACCTTCATTTTTTTATAGACAACAATCCCGATGTAAAGCAGTAAAAATGCTGCTAAAACCGCCACCAGGGTGGCCGTGTCCCCTGGACCGCCCATTTTGACTTCTGCCCAGAGGGAATCCAACAGCAAACTGGTTTCCTCTGGCAAATTGACAAAAACCTCTGAATGATCCAAAATTTCCTGCGGTGGATAAAAAATTGGATTCTCTACGGTCTCCTCCGGTAAAAGTTCTTTTGCCGCAGATTCTGGAGTAGAATAGCCGATATAATCCATATTTGCAGCAGCAATCTCCGGATCACATAAGAAGTTGATATACTCCTCAGCTTCCTTTTTATGCGCCGCACCTTTTGGAATACACAGCGCGTCTACAAAAAAGTTTGTGCCTTCTTTTGTTGGTATGGAAAATCCAATATTGGGATTATCAGCTACCAATGTGGCAGCATCCCCTGCATAATAGGGTGCAAGCCATGCATCTCCATTTGCCATTTTATCAAATATTTGATCCATTACATACGCTTGCACCAGAGGTTTTTGTTCCTTCAACAACATGGCAGCCTCCTGCCATTCACGTTCATCAGTAGAATTGAAGGAATAGTTCAAAATTTTCTGCGCAATTCCAAAGGAATCCCTTGGATTGTCAAACATCAAAATTTTCCCTGCATATTTCTCATCCCATAGGATTCTCCAACTATTGACCTCTTCGGTGACATAGTTCTTATTGTAAAAGATTCCTACAACTCCCCAAGTGTACGGGACAGAATACTCATTGGTCGGGTCGTAATCTGGGTTGCGATACTGCTCATCAATGTACTGAAAGTTTGGAATGTTGTCGAAGTCAAGTTTCTCCAAAAAACCTTCGTCTTTGAGTTTCGAAACCATATAGTCCGACGGCACAATGACATCATAGTTGGCGCCACCCCCCGCCAGTTTGGAATAGAGGGACTCGTTTGTGTCAAACGTTGTATAATTCACATCAATGCCTGTACGCCGGGTAAACTCTGCGTTGACATCAATCGTCCCTTCTACACCATTGGATATATATTCGCCCCAATTGTAAACATTGATGGTGACGCCACGCTTCGGCGCGGCTGGCTCTTCCTCTTCGGCAGCTCCCGCAGAAGCCGGTACGCCCACAACCAGCAACATCGCTGTCATCAGGGCCATGAAACGTCTCTTCCAGCTCACTGGCTCAGCCCCCCTTTCTCTCCTGCACGCGCTTGTCTTTTGCCTGACGCAGGTTTACAATCACCAGCAGAAGCAATACTGCTACAAACAGCAATGTCGAAAGCGCATTGATCTCCGGACTTACACGTTTCCGCGTCATGGAATAGATATAGATCGGCAGGGTCTGAGTCGTTCCGCTTGTAAAATAGCTGATGATAAAATCATCAATCGAGAGGGTAAAAGCCATAATCATCCCTGTGACAATGCCCGGCATAATCTCCGGAAGCACCACCTTAAAGAATGCCCTTCTCGGATTACAGCCTAAATCCTGTGCCGCTTCATAAAGATGCGGGTCCATCTGGCGGAGCTTTGGCAGGACGGACAGGACAACATATGGCAAACAAAAGGTAATGTGCGCCAAGATCAGCGAGAGCATTCCGAGGGACAATCCCCCCAGACTTTGCGCAACAAACACAAACAACAGCATCAAAGATACGCCTGTAACAATTTCCGGATTGACCATCGGAAGGTTTGTCACATTCATCATCATACGGCGAACCCATTTATTGCGTATTCCGTTGAGACCAATGGCTGCAATTGTACCAAGAACCGTCGCTACTGCTGCTGCTATAATGGCAATAATCAGTGTATTTTTCAGCGCTTCCATAATCATGCGATCCTCAAACAAGCGATTGTACCACCGCATGGAAAAGCCTGAAAATACAGAGCGGCTCATCGTATCCGAATCATTAAAGGAAAAAATAATCAACACAAAGATCGGCGCATAAAGAAACAGAAACATGAGGAAGGTATATACTTTCGATGCAACTTTCATATCATCAGCCCTCCTCCGCGCGTTTCGCCGTCGTCAAACTGATTCATAATCCCCATACAGATCAAAATCAGAACCATCAGAACCAGTGAGATGGCGGAACCCAAATTTGGATTGTACGCACTTCCGAGGAATTGCATATCGATCAAGTCGCCGATCAGCAGATTGGAACCGCCGCCCAACATTTTGGAAATAATGAAGGTACTTACCGCAGGAACAAATACCATTGTAATACCCGAAATGACGCCGGGCATACTGAGCGGAAAGATCACCTTCATAAAAACGCGGCGCTGATTCGCTCCAAGATCTTGAGCTGCTTCGATTACAGAATGATCCATTTTAGCCAGAGCTGAGTACAAAGGCAAAATCATGAATGGAATATAATTGTAAACCATTCCCAATACCACCGCACCGGCTGTATTAATCATGTGGAGTTTTGGCAGCCCCAAAGAAGCAATCACGGTGTTGATAACACCATTATCCTCCAACAACGTCATCCATGCATAAGTGCGAAGCAAAAAATTCATCCACATCGGCAGCATGACCAACATAATCAGCACACTTTGTGCACGCGCACCTGTGTGCGAAATAATGTAGGCAAGCGGATACCCCAATACCAAGCAGATCACCGTCGCAATTGCCCCCAACCAAATAGAGCGCAAAAAGACATTGGAGTATTGCCCGACAGCCATAATATTGTCCAGAGTAAAGTGGCCGCTTTTATCTGTAAAAGCGAAGACTACCACAAGGATCATCGGAACAACGATGAAGATCGTCATCCAAATTCCATAGGGTACGGAAGCAGTTTTAGATTTCATCCTCTTTTTTTGCCTCCTCCCTCTGCGAGGCGAGGATATCCTCGTCCATCTCATCACTGAATGTGCTATAATCTCCAAATTTACCGGAATATTCCGACTTCTTCATGATATGGATATCGTCCGGCTGCAGCAGCAGGCCGATCTTGCTTCCCTCCTCCTGGAAGTCGGTTGATTGAATCATCCATTTAAAGCCCTTGACATCCACAATGATTTCATAATGGACGCCCTTAAACGTTACGCTGGTCACCAAACCGGAGAGTGGACTCTCCCCCGGCGCCACCACATCGATATCCTCCGGACGGATTACCACGTCCACAGGTTCATTTTTTGTAAAGCCTTTGTCAACACAGCGGAATTTCTGTCCTGCAAATTCGGCCAGGTAATCGTCCAACATCACGCCGTCCAGAATATTGCTCTCTCCAATAAAGTCCGCTACAAACGCATTTTTTGGCTCATTGTAGATGTCTCGCGGCGAGCCGATCTGCTGAATTTCGCCCTTATCCATGACGACAACCGTGTCTGACATGGAAAGAGCTTCTTCCTGATCGTGTGTGACAAAAATGAAAGTGATACCGGTCTGTTGCTGAATCTTTTTGAGCTCGACCTGCATGTCCTTGCGAAGCTTGAGATCCAACGCCCCCAGCGGCTCATCCAAAAGCAACACCTTGGGGTTGTTTGCCAATGCACGAGCAATGGCGACACGCTGCTGCTGACCGCCAGAAAGAAGGTTGACATTGCGGTGTGCAAAACCATTCAGATTGACCAAATTCAGCATTTCCTTGACAGTCGACTGAATTTCCTTTTCGCTCTTGCCGTGTACACGCATTCCAAAAGCCACATTATCGTAGACATTTAAATGTGGGAAGAGCGCATACTTTTGGAAAATCGTATTGACCTCTCGTTTGTGCGGTGGTACATCGTTAATTCTTTTGCCATTGAAAAAGACATCGCCCTTGTCTGGATTGACAAAGCCTCCTACAATCCGCAGAGTCGTGGTTTTTCCGCACCCCGACGGACCCAAAAGGGTGACAAATTCGCCCCCTTGGATGCTGAGGTTAAAATCCTTCAGCACGGCCTCGCCATCAAACGAAACGGCGATGTTTTTCAATTCGATGATTGGTGTTTCTCCCATTTTAATGTGCATCCCCTTTGCGGTGAAATTCGTCGCGTGAAAGCCGGCTCGGTTTGGGCAACCGAATTCCGTGTTAAACGCAATCGCAGCCGCGCCGTCACCATTGCCCTCCGCAAAGGATTTTTCACAATCAGAATTGACTGCGGCAATGAAGCGAGGCTGACTCATCGGGAAACGGCTGGTAATCATACCTTTTCCCTCCGGCAATGTACAAGTCTCCAGAGTCGGCCAATCCCATTTCACATGGCCATCTCTATCGACATTTCCCATCGCCGTATTAGATGCAAACGCAACGAATCTAATATAGTAGTAAAACCGCCATTTGTCAATATATTATTGCATTTTTCTGCAAAAATCGTGTATTTTTTTAAATTATCTTTTTGATTCCTCAAAATTTCTCCGGTTTTCTTGTGTATCCTTTCAGAACTTCCTTTTGGAATCTGAACATAATGTTAATAAATCCAACCAATCATAAACAAGCAAAAAGGCTGCACACAAAAAGTGTACAGCCCAAGGAATTTTCTTTTTTCAGGTAATCACAGTTGAATGATAATCAGATTTAAGATCACTACTGCTGTCAAAAAACTTGCTTATAAAAAGTATTTCTTTCCAAACAAATCAATTTATAAAAGTATTTTTCTAATGATTCCATAGTAGACCACTATAAAGAGGTAAAACTTATACGATTTCAAAAAAGTTTAGTAAAAACAATTAAACCGGGTACAACTTGTACCCGGTTCTTCTGGTCGAGGTGAGAGGATTTGAACCTCCGGCTTCTACGTCCCGAACGTAGCGCTCTACCAAACTGAGCCACACCTCGATGGCTGCGGAAGAAGGATTCGAACCCTCACAAACAGAGTCAGAGTCTGCCGTGCTACCATTACACAATTCCGCAATATTAAGTTGTCCTCGACCGCATTCTGAAAGAAGCTCCAGAGCGAATCGCCTTGACTATTATATGACAACGTTTCAAAAAATGCAAGCCTTTTTTTAAAAAAAATGGAAAAAAATTTTTCATCCTGTTTTCACAGATACATAAAAATACTTTCAGCCGATTTTCTGCCTAGAATGACTTGTGGTCAAGTGCACGAATCACACTTGGCCACAACTGACATTCAGCTTTGTTCGAACGCGCATTAAGCGATAGATCTGAAGCATTTCCGCCAAGGCGCAAACCTTATCTGCGGCATTGACAACAAACGATTCCTTATACTTAGGAATCTTCCGCAACGTCAATGGCCACATATGTTTTAAAATAATATCCTGTTCGAGTTCCGTCAACTCGCAGATTTTACTGGCGTTGCACAAAGCCGCCTCTGGATGGGTAAAGCCATGCCACCCCTGATGGCTACCTTTTTCGTGCCAATCATAGAGAAACAAATCGTGAAGGAGACCGCCCCGAGCAGCTGCGTGAAAATCCCAACCAAAACGCCGGCAAATCAAAAAGCTAACATATGCAACAAAAACACAATGCTCAAAACAATTTATATCCACATGTTGGTTGACATCCCGCATAGCCTGCACACTCGGCGTATCAATGAGATCTGCGATACACGACTGAAATAGTAAACGGTTGCCGCTATCCCACATAGAACATGCACTCCTTTTTCAAACCACAAATTATGTGTGAGTAGTTTTATTATACTACAGCGAGATATAAAAAAGCCACTGATTTTTGCCGATTCTCTTTACACAATTTTTTCCAAACTGGGAAGCCCTTGCCAAACCCTGTTATTCAAACTAAAATAGAACTATCGACGAAACGTAGGAGGAGAACCATTTATGAAAGCAGTCGTCCAAAGAGTCAGGCAGTCCAGTGTCTCCATCGATGGAAAAACCGTCGGGGAAATCCAATGCGGATTGATGGTTTTGCTTGGTGTGACCGATGTAGACACCGAACAAGAATGTGATTACCTTGCAGATAAAATTGCCGGCCTTCGCATTTTCGAAGATGATGCAGGAAAAATGAACCGTTCCCTGTTGGATATACAGGGGGAAATGCTGATTGTGTCCCAGTTTACCCTGTGTGCCGATTGCCGAAAAGGCCGCCGGCCATCGTTTATCCGTGCAGCAAAACCCGAAACGGCGATTCCCCTCTACAACCGCTTTATTGCACAAATACAGGCGCGGGGAATTCGCACAGCTACCGGTGAATTTGGAGCAGATATGTTGGTCTCCATCGAAAATGACGGTCCTGTCACCATCCCGCTGGATACGGAGGAAATCATGCCCAAAGGAAAGTGACTCTATCCGAAATAGACAAATTTTATGTAGCATTTGTACATGCTATTGACTTTTTGTTCGAAACTTGGTAGAATAAAACAAATCTTCCAATCCCAAGGGCGCTTCCCGCGGGTGAGGATCTAAAAACACAGATACGTTCTGATTTACGAGGGGATTTCCCGAGAAAGAAGGCGGTTGTTATGACTGAAAAATCAGGGTAGCTCCGCGCTTTTTTGCGCGGAGCTTTTTGACTGTTTGGGAGGAACCAATATGGAAAAACGGGTTGCGTTGATTGGCATTGTCGTGGAAGATATGAACAATGTGGAATCGCTCAACCATATTCTACACGAATATGGCGATTATATCATCGGACGTATGGGAATTCCTTATCGCAGCCGAGGGATTTCTATCATCAGCGTGGCTGTGGATGCGCCGATGAACATCATCAGCACTATTTCTGGGAAGCTGGGCATGCTAAAAGGCCTCAGTGTGAAAACCATCTATTCAAAGGCTGGGCAGACAGAATGACCTATACACGTAAACAACTCGAAACGTTCCTGGCATTGGAGGATTTCCAGGAAATCTACGCACAAGCCGATGCATTGCGTGCGGAAACAGTCGGCGATATTGTACACATTCGCGCATTGCTGGAATTTTCCAACCATTGTAAACGCCTGTGTTGTTATTGCGGTCTCAATGCCACGGATAAAAAGCTCCCCCGGTTCCGTATGGACCCTCGGGACATGATTTCCACAGCCCAAGAGGCCTGCCAGGCGGGTTACAAAACTATTGTTCTCCAATCGGGAGAAGACCCCTGGTATACGCCGGATATGATCGGTGAGGTCGTCAAACAGATCAAAAAGACTGGAATGGCTGTTACTTTGAGTTGTGGCGAGCATCCCGAATCCGTTTACCAGTACTGGCGCGACTGTGGCACGGACCGGTATCTCCTCAAGCATGAAACGTCTGACCCAAAATTGTACGCCACGCTTCATCCGGACAGCTCATTGGAAGCACGAGTTGCGTGCCTGCGCAGCTTAAAACGGATCGGCTATGAAACCGGCGGCGGATTTATGATTGGCCTGCCAGGGCAAACGCTCTCCACCATCGCCGGAGACCTGCTTCTCCTGCAAGAGATTGGATGTGATATGGCTGGCATCGGCCCCTTTATCCCCCATCCGGACACACCGCTCCGGGAAGCGACTCCTGGCAGCACAGAGTTGACAAAGCGGGCAGTCGCATTGGCACGTTTGCTGTTGCCGCGGGCGAATTTGCCTGCGACAACGGCTCTTGGCGTATTGGATGACGCACAAAAAGAAAATGTATTTTCTTGTGGGGCCAATGTCATCATGCGAAAGGTCACGCCAAATAACTTAAAAAAACTCTATCAGATCTATCCGGCGGCCTTTTCCGACGTTGACATCCGCACTGGCCGCCTTGAGACCGAAGCGGAAATCCGTTCGCTGAACCGAACCCCTGTATAAATTTTATAACTCTGTATGGACTTTGACGGATTGAAAGGAAGAATGAACCATGTATAATCCAAAATCACCCATTGCGACTGAATTTATTGACGATGAAGAAATTCGCGATACCCTCCGCTATGCGGAAGAAAATAAGGACAACCTGGAATTGGTTAACCGCCTCATCGACAAGACCGATGAACTCAAAGGATTGACGCATCGCGAGGCGGCTGTCCTGCTCGCCTGTGAAGACAAAGACGCATTGGAACGCATCTTTGCACAGGCCACAAAAATTAAGCAGGAGTTTTATGGCAACCGTATTGTGATGTTTGCACCGCTGTATCTCTCTAATTACTGCGTAAATGGTTGTACTTACTGTCCGTACCATAAGAAAAACGGTCATATCGCACGCAAGAAGTTGACCCAGGATGAAATCCGCCGGGAAGTGATCGCCCTGCAGGATATGGGTCATAAGCGTTTGGCCTTGGAAACCGGCGAGGACCCTGTCAACAATCCAATCGAATACGTATTGGAGAGTATCAAAACCATCTATTCCATCAAACATAAAAATGGCGCAATCCGCCGTGTCAACGTCAATATCGCTGCCACAACAGTGGAAAATTACCGCAAACTAAAGGAAGCGGGTATCGGCACATACATCCTATTTCAGGAAACCTACAACAAAGAACAATACGAAAAATTACACCCCACAGGTCCGAAGAGTAACTATGCCTACCACACAGAGGCGATGGACCGTGCTATGCAGGGCGGCATCGATGATGTGGGTTGCGGCGTTCTGTTTGGTTTGAACCTGTACCGTTATGACTTTGTCGGCCTTCTGATGCACGCTGAACACTTGGAAGCCGTCTATGGGGTGGGACCTCATACGATCAGTGTTCCCCGTCTGCGCAACGCCGACGACATCGATGTAAGCGATTTTAGCAACGCGATTTCGGACGAGCTGTTCCAAAAAATCGTCGCCATTTTGCGTATTGCTGTCCCGTACACGGGACTCATCGTCTCTACGCGCGAATCCCAGCGCACCCGCGAAATGGTCATCAAGTATGGAGTGTCCCAGATCAGCGGCGGTTCCCGCACCAGTGTGGGCGGCTATGCGGAAGAGGACCGCATGGAGGAGGACTCTGCCCAATTTGAAGTCAGCGACCACCGGACACTGGATGAAGTGGTCAACTGGCTGTTGAAGCTGGGATATATTCCTAGCTTCTGCACAGCATGTTACCGCGCAGGACGCACAGGCGACCGCTTTATGAGCCTCGTGAAAGCTGGGCAGATCAAAAACTGTTGCCTCCCCAATGCTTTGATGACTCTAAAGGAATATGCAGAAGATTATGCCAGCCCTGAAACCAAGCAGTTGGCCTTAGAGATGATCGATAAAGAGGTGCAGACGATCCCGAACGACAAAGTCCGGGAAATCGCACTCAAAAATCTCCATGGCCTTGACGAAGGGCTTCGCGATTTTCGCTTCTGATGCAAATCGAATTCGGAATACACCCAACATGGGCTGGTCCGAAAGGATTTTCGGAGTTCATTTCGGCAGAGTACCGGTTCTTCGTTCGATTCCCCCAAGTGGAGGAATTCTTTTCGTCCGAAGAGCCAGCTCTACAGCGGAGAAACCTGCATATTCTTTAGGAGGATTCTATGAACGATCTCAATCAAACGCCCAATGCCAATCGTCTGCATATCGCAATCTACGGCAAGCGCAACAGTGGCAAATCTTCGCTGATTAACGCATTGACAAACCAGGATGTAGCGCTCGTATCCGACATTGCGGGCACTACGACAGACCCCGTCTATAAAGCAATGGAAGTACGCGGATTGGGCGCCTGTGTTTTTATTGACACTGCCGGCTTTGACGATGAGGGGGAATTGGGCGAACTACGCATACAAAAGACGCGCCAAACCCTCCCAAAGGCCGACATTGCGATTCTGCTATTCAGCAATCCGGATTTTTCCATGGAAAAATCCTGGCTGGAAATACTCAAAACCAACGGTGTTCCGGTCATCGCCGTTGTGAATAAGAGCGATCTTCGGGACCCGAAACCTTTGATGGAACATATTCAGAAGGACCTTTCCCTTTCTCCAATTGCGGTCAGCGCGATAGATCGTACCGGAATTCCCGCTCTTCTGGCTGAACTCACACGTGCGCTTCCGGAAGGGTATGGCGCACAGAGCATCACTGGCCGTTTGGTCAAAGAGGGTGATGTGGTCATGTTGGTGATGCCTCAAGACAGCGAAGCGCCTAAAGGACGCTTGATTCTTCCACAGGTACAGACCATCCGCGATCTGCTGGACAATCGCTGTATCTCCATCAATGTAACACCGGAGACGATGGAGGGTGCTCTGGCCGCACTGAAAACGCCGCCACAGTTGATCATTACGGATTCTCAAGCCTTTCGTGTAGTCTATGAGAAGGCGCCTAAAGAAAGTAAGTTGACTTCTTTTTCTGTGCTATTTGCCGCATACAAAGGCGATTTGGATGCTTATGTGCGCGGCGCACAAGCGGTAGAACAACTAAATGAGCATTCTCATGTGTTAATCGCAGAAGCTTGCACGCACGCTCCGTTGAGCGAGGATATCGGAAGGGTTAAGATTCCCAACCTATTGCGCAAAAAATACGGCAAAAACATGGACATTCAGATTGTAAGCGGTGCAGATTTCCCTGAAGATCTCTCATCGTACGATTTGATCGTCCATTGTGGAGGCTGTATGTTTAACCGCAAATATCTTCTTTCGCGCATTGCGCGCGCGGAAGACGCACAGGTGCCGATCACCAATTACGGTGTTTTACTTGCAAAGCTAAATGGTATTCTCGACCATATCACACTGTGAATTCCATACAACAAGAGGGTATCCCAAAAGTCATGAAAGGACGGAAGGATACCCTCGTTTTTTTAGAAACTCAAATATTTTTCCAAACAGAAAGAGGATGCCCCTTTCCTATGAATCGAAAAATTCGTAGTTTGGGAACACCCTCTTACTCTTTCAGCGCAGGGTTCTGGCTAAAAAATAGAATTTTAATTAAAAATTCAAACTGCTTGAATCGGCTACCGTGCCATCAGCGGCCGCTTTACATCTTTGATCGGTCAAATCTTTGACTCAAAGAATGCCTTGATTCCCTTATAGGTCATATAGATGTCTGTCTTAGATACGATTTCAAACGGAGAATGCATCGACAATACCGGTACGCCCACATCGAGAACATCTACGTTCAAATTGGCAACAAACATCGCAACAGTTCCGCCGCCACCGCCATCTACCTTGCCCAGCTCACCGATCTGCCAGAGCACATCGTTCTTTTCAAAAATACTGCGAACCTCTGCAACAAACTCTGCTGTGGCCTCCGAAGTTCCACTCTTCCCACGGGAACCGGTGTATTTACTCATGGCAATTCCATTATTCAAAAACGTGGAATTGGTCTTTTCATAAGCGCTTGCATAGGTGGGATCATACGCCGCTGTGACGTCCGCCGAAAGACATTTTGACTTGCTGAGCACGTGACGCGCCTCTAGGCCCTCTGCTTGCGCGAGATCTGCAATGAAATACCGCATGAATTCAGAATTCAAGCCGGTGTTGCCATCGCTGCCAATCTCCTCCCGATCGGCAAGAACGGTCAAAATCGTGTGCTGCGGGTTCTTCGCGTTCAGCACCGCCATCAGCGACGGATACGCACAAACACGGTCGTCATGCCCATAGGCGCCGATCATGCTGCGGTCAAACCCAACATCCGAGGCCTTGAATGCAGGAACAAATTCAATATCAGCTGAAACAAAGTCTTCTTCTGTCATGCCATACTTTTCATGGATCAGACGCATGGTATTCAGTTTGAAGAGATTGTCTCCGTCCTCTGCGCGCACAGGACGGCTTCCCGCCAGAATGTTCAGGTTTTCTCCTTCAATCGCCTTTCCAAGCGTCTTTGACATCTGTTCTGTACCCAGATGCGGCAGCAAGTCGGTGACGCAGAACTGTGGTTCTCCGGGCTCTTCTCCCAGGCGAATTTCCACATGTGTTCCGTCCTTCAAAACCGCCAGTCCATGCATGGAAAGTGGAATTGCCGTCCACTGGTACTTCTTAATCCCGCCATAATAATGGGATTTAAACAGCGCCAGCTCGTCCTTTTCATAGAGAGGATGGGGCTTGAGGTCCAAACGAGGGGAATCGATGTGTGCAGCAGCAATACGCACGCCATCTTTACATCCCTCTTTGCCAATTACGGCCAAAATCAAAGCCTTCCCACGGTTGTTATAATACACCTTATCGCCGGCTTTGTAGCTCTTTTTGGGATCAAACGCCACAAAGCCTTCTTTTTCGGCGCGCACGATGGCAGACTTTACTGCCTCACGCTCTGTTTTGCTGTGATCCAAAAACTCCTTATAATCCTCGCAGAAGGCGTCTGCTTTCTTCACACGCTCATCGGGGATCTTGTGGTATCCATTTTTGCGACAGATGAGCAAGTCCTCACGAAGCTGCTCAACATCTGCCAGTTCCTTTTTTTTAGCCATGAAATGTACCTCCTATTTCATCAAATTCATAGAGTTCCCTGTATTTATGATAATTTTGCAGTACAGCATTTACATAACGCTCTGTCTCCGGATACGGAATCCGGTCCAGCTCCACGCCGTCCTGGGAAACGTCGGGGTTGCTCAGCCAATTGTTTACCGTCCCAATCCCTGCATTGTAGGCACTCAAAGCAGTTGTTTGCTCTGAATACTTATCCTGTAAAATCTGCAAAAATTTACAGCCATAACGAATATTGACCCGCGGCGTATAAAGATCATCCGCTGTATAGGGCACCCCTTCTCGCAACTTCGTTTGCAGCCAGTCAAATGTATCCGGCGTGATCTGCATCAGTCCACGCGCCCCTGCATGCGATGTCGCGTTCGGATCAAAATTGCTCTCCGCTTTCATCACCGCATAAACCAACGCCGGGTCCACCCCTTGCGTTTGCGCTTCTTCTTCCACAATTTCACGGTATCCCAAAGGATACGCCGTACGCATGAAGTAATCGTGTCCCAACCGCAAAAGGCACGCCCCTACAACAACCAGTACAGCCAATAGAAGGAGTGTTTTCACAGATCGTCTCATTGCAAATCCTCCGTTTAACTGGATGACGACAACAGAACGTGCAACAGCTTCTCGGTTTCCTCTGGAACCTGTGCGGCATCGATTCCCCCATCCATAGCATATGAAGCCCGGCTGGTATAATATGCGTTCGGCTGTTGGGCCCCCATACGAGCGCGAGCCTGCACTTCCGTAATCTGGTCCCGCCGCATAATCCGGCGCATCCGGAGTTCTGGCTCAGCAACGACTGCGACCGTAACCCGGCAAAGCGCATCCGCACCGCTCTCAAACAAAAGCGCCGCATCCACCACAACCACCTTTTTGCCGCTGGCGGCAATGCGCCGGCGTACCTCTTCCATGATGAGCGGATGGGTAATTCCGTTGAGCTTTTTTGAAGAAACCGCATTGGAAAAGGCCCGCTCAGCCAAAAGAGCCCGGTTCAAACGACCCTCTGACACCACATCGTTTCCAAAGGCGCTTTGGAGTGCGGTAAGGCAATCCGGACGATTCGTAACCTCTTGAGCGACGCGGTCGCAATCGATCACCTCACAACCGAGTGCTGCAAAAGCGGATGCCACTGTAGATTTTCCCGCCCCGGTTGGACCGGTAAGTCCAACGACCAAAGGTTTAGCCAACGTCAATCACCTCAAATCCCGCCGCTCGGATCAAGCGGTTATAGACCGCCAATCCTACGCCTTTTGGTTCCGGACAACGCGCATAGACTGTCTTTGCGTGGAGCCGTTCATCCAGTTCCCGTAGGGCTTCAAAGAGCTCGCGTGCCTGTTCCCCGCAATCTTTCTCCCCGCCATAACAGATGGCAGGAACTCGCAACGCTGTATCCTCGCCGTCATAACAAAGAGCGGCCACTCCATCTTCCGCATGTGTATTGACATAGTCGATATAGTGTTCCAATGAACCGTCCAGAATAACCACATTTGCCCTGGGTGAATAGTGCTTATATTTCATCCCCGGCGATGCGGCACGCTTCCCATTTGCCAGGGGATGCAACACAGCATCGTCCATCTCTACACGGCCAAGCACACTTTTCAGCTGTTCCAGCGTAATGCCACCCGGACGCAAAAGGCGTGGGGGCTGCTCTGCAAGTGTCAATACCGTTGATTCTACACCGACCGAGCACGGTCCGCCGTCGAGTACGGCCTCAATCCTACCGTCCATGTCATTCATTACATGCGCTGCTGTGGTGGGACTTGGATGCCCAGACAGGTTGGCCGATGGCGCGGCAAGCGGCACCCCCGCCGCATCAATCACCGCGCGCGCCACCGGGTGGTAGGGGAACCGTACCGCAACCGTGTCCAAACCCGCGCTCACCTCATCCGGAATCTGCGCCGATTTGGGCAAAATAATGGTCAGCGGCCCCGGCCAAAAACGATCTGCCAATTTTTTTGCGCTTTCCGGCACCTCTCGGACCAACTCATAGATCTGTTCAAAGTGGCTGATGTGTACAATCAGAGGATTGTCCATAGGGCGCCCCTTTGCAGTAAAAATTTTAGCAACCGCCGTTCCATCCAACGCATTTGCCGCCAAGCCATAGACCGTCTCTGTAGGAATCCCCACCAATCCGCCGTCCTGCAAAATCGCTGCTACAGCCTCGACCGCGCCCGGTGCATCCGCCTTTAAAAATCTTGTCTGCATGGATGCCTGCCCCCTTATCCCTGGTTTTCCACCGTCTGCTCCAACTTTGCCGCGCGGTCAGCGGCTACAAGAGCATCAATCACCTCGTCGAGATCGCCATTGAGAATGTCATCCAGTCGGTAGAGAGTCAAGCCGATGCGATGATCCGTCACCCGGCCCTGTGGATAATTGTATGTGCGGATTCGTTCCGAACGGTCGCCCGTTCCCACTTGGGAACGGCGGTCCGCAGCCACCTGGGCATCCTGCTTGGCCTGTTCGATCTCATATAATCTGGAACGCAGTACCCGCATGGCCTTATCCTTGTTTTTGAACTGACTCCGTTCATCCTGACACTCCACTACCATACCCGTGGGTAAGTGGGTGATGCGGATCGCTGAGGATGTCTTGTTGATGTGCTGACCACCTGCACCGCTGGAACGGAAGGTATCGATCTGCAAATCCTTTGGGTTGATCTCAATCTCCACGTCGTCCACTTCCGGCAATACGGCCACAGTTGCCGTTGACGTGTGTACGCGGCCTTGGGTCTCTGTTTCTGGCACGCGCTGTACGCGATGTACGCCGCTTTCGTACTTCAAGCGGGAATAAGCCCCGTCGCCAGAGATCATAAAACTGATCTCCTTGTAACCACCCAATTCTGTTTCATTCACATTCAGCAACTCCGTTTGCCAGCCATGGCGTTCTGCATACATACTGTACATGCGGAACAAGACAGCAGAAAAGAGTGCTGCCTCTTCTCCCCCTGCACCTCCGCGGATCTCCACGATCACGTTCTTTTCATCGTTTGGGTCGCGGGGCAGCAAAAGAATCTTTAACTCATCCGAAGTGCGGGCGATGTCCTTCTTCGCCTGCTCCAATTCCAGCTCTGCCAGTTCTCGCAATTCTTTTTCAAGCCCGTTCTCTTCCAACAAAGAGAGAGCCTCCGCCTGCGCATCTTCTGCACGCCTGTATTCGCGGTATTTCTCTACGATGGGCGTGATGGTCTTATGTTCTTTCATCAATTCCGCATAGACCGTTGGATTTGTCAAAACTGTGGGGTCACAAAGCTTTTGGTTCAACTCTTCATAACGTTTTTCAAACACCTGAATATTTTCAAACATCGTTCTACTCTCCTTTGCAGGTAAATGGTTTTTTAACTGGCAAAGGCGCTAGAGTTCATCCCCCGTGTTCTCCCGAAGGATCTTCTTGATGTTTTTTTCACATTTCAGGCGCGGCACCATGATCTCATGGCCACAGGTGGTACAGCGGATTTTAAAATCCATGCCGGCGCGCAGGACCAAAAATTCCTTTCCCCCGCATGGATGCTGCTTTTTCATTTGCAAAATATCGCCAGGTCGTACATCCATCCTTCCGCACCTCCATTCTCAACCTTTTTCCATGCGCTTAAGAATATATTATAGCACCAATTCCATAAAACAGACAATGTTTTTTTGGGATTCTGTCCCAGTAAAACCGATAGGTGCAGAGAAACCGCGTTTGTGCTATACTATTGTACAAATATAGGTTGGACAGAAAGCGGGGATTCCATGAATACAAAAGAGGAAATTTTGCTGCGCCTTCGCCAAAATGAAGGTTATCTTTCCGGTGAACAGCTCAGTGAAGCGCTGGGAGTTTCACGTGCCGCTGTTTGGAAGGCAATCACCTCACTGCGAGACGCAGGCTATGAGATTGATTCAGCCACCAACCGGGGATACCGTTTGGTTTCTTCTCCGGATGTACTCACCCCGGAAGAAGTGGGATATGGGTTGCAAACAAAGACGCTAGGCGCAAAAATCTTTGCGTTTGCGGAAGTAGATTCTACCAATGAAGAAGCTAAACGCCAGGCCCAGTGTGGCGCACCGGATGGCAGTGTATTCATTGCAGAACGTCAAACCGGCGGTAAAGGCCGCTTAGGGCGTGCATGGAAGTCTCCAGAGGGTACGGGAATTTGGTTCAGCATCTTGCTGCGTCCCAGTCTGCTCCCTACAGAAATCAGCAATATCACTCTGCTGGCCGGAATCGCAGTATGCAGGGCGGTCCGTTCTGTGACGGGCTGTGAAGCCTGTATCAAATGGCCAAACGATGTTGTGATTGGCAGCCGTAAGATCTGCGGTATCTTGACAGAACTAGCGGCAGAAATCGATCGGGTGGAGTATATAGTCTTAGGCATTGGAATCAATGCAAATATGGAAGCTTTTCCCGGAGAACTGGCAGAAAAAGCCACCTCTCTTCGAATGGAAGCTGGCAAATCATTTTCACGTGCCGCTGTCCTACGAGCCGTGCTGGAAGAATTGGAACCCCTTCTCAAAAAAGCTCAGATGGGCAATGCGCTGTCTTACGTCCTCGACGAGTATAAGTCCCTATGCATTTCCTTACATCGCCGCGTGGGCTTTTTCTGGGATGGCAAAAAGCAGACGGGTACGGCTGTGGACATCTCTCCCTTGGGTGAATTGATTGTGGAGCTTGATGAGGGCGGCCATGTAGCCATCAACGCAGGGGAAGTCGTCGTACAGGGGATCTATGGACAGGTTCTTCCGGAGGCTTGGAAGACAAACCAGTAAAATTTGTAAGCAATCTAAACAGTAGGAGCTTTTATTTCTCAATAGGGGTTGAATCGCAATGGATTCCCATATTCTCCAAAAATCGATTCTGCCAGAAGGATGCCCCCGCGAAGTTTCCCACAAAAAACCCTTGTATTCCCATTCCTTATACTCCTGTACAACGAGGACGCTTCTGCTTTTCAACCTTGTGTACCTTCGTCAGTACAAAAGAACTCTCCCAAATGGGACGTCCGTCCCAGCTAAATGAGCTGCAAAAATCCTATCCAAAGTAGACGTGACCACAGAACTGGTATCGAGCAGAAAAAAGAGCTTTTATACGGAAGTTTTTGTCTCCAAATGAGAAAGCGATCCATTTGTGATCGAACTGCCATACCGGGCAGCGTTTTGGAGCGTTGCATTCATCTATATCACTTTTTCTAGTTCCAAATGCGATAGGAAAAGATATTTTAATTGATTGCCAAATAAAAAGACGCCCGGAACACAGCCAAACCGGCTGTGATTCTAGGCGTCTTTTTTGTCTTTTATTTATCAGAAAATAGCAGTTGTAATTGCTGTGAAAATCCACTTGGCTGTACAATTGTACAGTTTCAGTTTATTTGCGTTTGAAGCCATCCTTCAAGGAAACAGAACGATTGAACACCGGATGTTGTGGTGTGCTGTCGCGGTTGTCCGCGCAGAAGTACCCTTGACGCATAAACTGGAAGGACTGGCCGGGTTTGGCCTGTGCCAGAGAAGGCTCAACTTTACAGCCGGTTAGTACCTCGAGGGAATCCGGGTTGAGCACTTCAAGAAATTCATGGGCATCCGGGTCCGGTACGGCAAACAGATTGCCATAAAGGCGAACTTCTGCATCGATCGATGTCTGTGCATCCGCCCAATGGATGGTACTCTTTACCTTGCGGCCGTCCGGTGTATTGCCCCCGCGCGTCTGCGGGTCGTATTCCGCATATACCTCGACTACATTGCCATTCTCATCCTTCTTACAACCGGTACAACGTACCACATAGGCGGTCTTCAGCCGCACCTCATTGCCGGGAAACAGGCGGAAATATCCCTTCACCGGTTCTTCCATGAAGTCCTCCTGTTCAATCCACAGTTCGCGCGAGAAGGAAACTGTCCGTGTTCCGTCCTCCGGCTTTCCAGGATTGTTCTCCACCTCAAAGGTCTCTGTCTGCCCCTCGGGATAATTTGTTAGAATTAACTTCATCGGATGTAGAACCGCCATCACGCGCTGCGCATGTTCGTTCAGATCCTCCCGCAGGCAGTGCTCCAAAAAGCCATATTCCACGGTACTGTTCACTTTCGAAACACCGATGCGCTCGCAAAAATTGCGGATCGACGTAGGTGTGTACCCACGGCGGCGCAGCCCGCAAATGGTCGGCATACGCGGATCATCCCAACCGGATACATAGTGATCCTCGACCAGTTTGCGCAGCTTGCGTTTGCTCATCACGGTATAATTAATCCCCAGGCGCGCAAATTCAATCTGACGCGGTTTTGCAGGAAGATCGACATGCTCGATCACCCAATCATAGAGCGGCCGATGATCCTCAAACTCCAACGTGCAAAGGGAATGCGTAATCCCTTCCAAAGCATCCTCGATCGGATGCGCAAAGTCATACATTGGGTAGATGCACCAATTGTCCCCAGTGCGATGATGATGCAAGTGGTTGATTCGATAGATCACCGGGTCACGCATGTTAAAATTGCCGGAGGCCAAATCAATCTTCGCGCGCAGTGTCATCTTGCCATCTTCAAACTCGCCCGCTTTCATCCGCGCAAACAGATCCAAACTTTCTTCCACCGGCCGGTCGCGATAGGGGCTGACCGCAGGATGCGTCAAATCACCGCGATTTTCACGCATCTGCTCCGGCGTCAACTCACAGACATAGGCTAATCCCTTGCGAATAAGCTGTACCGCCGCCTCATACATCTTCGGGAAATAATCCGAAGCATAGTAGAACCGGTCTTCCCAAGAATAACCGAGCCATGCAATGTCTTCTTTAATTGCATCGACATACTCCACGTCCTCTTTGGTCGGATTGGTATCATCCATCCGTAGATTGCACAGGCCATTGTATTTCTCTGCTGTACCAAAATCAACATAGATGGCCTTTGCGTGGCCGATGTGCAAATAGCCATTTGGCTCCGGCGGAAAGCGCGTATGGACCGTTTGACCGGCATAGCGGCCTCCCTCTGCAAGATCCTCCTCAATAAAGTCGTGGATAAAATTGCTCCAGCCCTCGGCTTCCTCCGGCTTTTTGATCTCGTCACTCATACTGCCATCTCCTTTTTATTTCTTCAGCTTCTCCAGGCCTACCCGCAGCCTGCGCAAGGATTCTTCCTTACCCAATATTGCCAGAATCTCCATTGCACCGCCGGGCGTGACCTGCTTGCCAGCCGCCGCGATTCGGACCGGCCAAAGTAGCGTTCCATTCTTTACTTCCAATCGTTGTGCCAAAGCGATCAATTGATCGTGAATGGTTTCCAGCTGCCAATCCGAAACGCTTTCCAGTTCAGCAATCGCTGCTTCGAGCATGGTGACGGAATTCTCTAAGTTCGTCTTACTTTTCTTATTGACGAAGAGATCCACTGGATACTCCGGCAGCTCCTGGAAGAAGCCGATGATTTCTGGGATCTCCGTCAACTTGGTGACGCGGGGCTGCAAAATAGAAGCCAACACGGGCCAATTCATTTTTTTATCCCCAAATACCTGCTGAAAATATGGCATGGCCGCTTCGATAAAGGTATCCTGGGGCATAGCGCGAAGATATTCCGCGTTAAACCATGTCAGCTTATCATAATCAAATACTGCCGGCGATTTGCTGATTCCCTCAATGGAGAAATTTTCCACCAATTCCGGTAATGTAAACAGCTCTCGGTTTTCTTTTGGGCACCATCCCAGCAAAGCAATATAGTTTGTGATTGCCTCTGGAAGATATCCCTCCGCTAAAAGATCGGCAAATCCGGTCGCACCGTGCCGCTTGGAAAGCTTGGAAACACTTCCGTCCTCATTCTTTCCCATGATTAATGGCAGATGCACATAGGTCGGCACCTCCCAGCCAAATGCTTCATAAAGCAAATTATACTTAGGAGTCGATGTGAGATATTCACAACCGCGCACTACATGCGTGATGTGCATCAGATGGTCGTCAATCACATTGGCAAAATTGTATGTAGGATACCCATCGGACTTTAAAAGAATTTGATCCTCTAGCTCACGATTTTCAATGGTAATATCGCCGTAAACCACATCATGGAATGTCGTAGATCCCTCAATTGGCATTTTTTGCCGGATTACATAAGGGGTCCCTGCTTTCAGGAGTTTGTCCACCTCTTCCTGTGGCAAATCACGACAATGACGGTCATAACCGCCGCCCTCTTGTGCTTCATGCAGGGCATCCAAACGCTCTTTCGTACAGAAGCAATAATAGGCTTTGCCCTCTCGGACAAGCTGTTCCGCATAAGGCTTGTATAAATCCTTGCGCTTGCTCTGAACATATGGGCCAAAATCGCCACCCACATCCGGACCTTCGTCATGCTTGAGTCCTACTTGTTCCAAGGTACGATAGATCACATCAACCGCACCTTCCACCAGGCGTTCCTGGTCGGTATCCTCTATACGCAATACAAACTGACCGTCCATAGATTTTGCAATCAGATATTCGTATAGCGCCGTGCGCAGATTTCCCACATGCATGAATCCTGTGGGGCTCGGCGCAAATCTTGTTCTTACTGCTTGCTTTTGCATCCTAAACCCGCCTCTCCTTTTCATCAGCGCGCTGGAAAATCACCAGCGCGCGCCCTCATGCCCCGGATCAAACTCCGGCGTCTCAATTCTTTTATTATACCAAATATGCACAGGATTTCAACGTTGATTTTCCAGGTATTCCACGTATTCTTCCAAACAAAAATGGCGTTCCTGCATCGCTTTGGCATGTTCTGGGCCCACATAACGATAATGCCAAGGCTCAAAACGAATTTTTGTGATCTCCTGTTTATCCTCGGGGTAACGTAAAATAAAACCGTACTCAACTGCATGTTCTGCCAGCCATTCATATTCAGGCGTGGTGTCAAAATCCTCACGGACGCCGTTTAGGTCGATCGCCAAACCGGTGTTGTGCTCGCTACAGCCCGGCCGCGCCACTGAAAGAGCCGCTACAGCTTCTGCCTGCTGCAACCCCATGCCGTTGTCCTGGTTTTCCTCCACTGCCCGGTCAAATAATTCACTCTGCCGTTGCACACTCCGATAGCCAGAAGAAATCCATAGGGAAACGCCATCTGCCTGTGCGGCCGCCTGCATTTTTTGAAAAGGCTCTACGATACGTTCGTCTACATCCACGCCATATAAATTCACTATATTGCGGTGAAAGTCATCCGGCATCGTTTCACTGTAATTTACCAATACCAACAAATCGTCCTCCGCTGGCGATTTTTCTGGCTTTGCATTGGCCTGCGCAACATCTCCTTTGGGCTTTTCTGCCGAGGAGAAGGTTGGCTCTCCTTCCTCCGCAGAGGATATAGGCGCTTCTTCTGGCTTTGCAGAAGCCTGCTCCATCGTAAAAATAAAAACGGTACTTACGGCTGCAGTGGTTACTGCAGCCGCCAATAGAGCGCCGACCGAAAGAAAAAACATCTTCACCTTGGATCTTCTTTTTTTCATGGCTTCTTTCATCCCTGTCCTTCAAACATTGCGGGTATTTCTCCCGAAACTATTGTTACACGGAGCAGGGAATTCATACCGATTTTGCGAAATCACCAAGTTTTTACAGGGAAACACTCGGATGATTCTCTTTCTTTTCGCACAAACTATCCGTATTATTTGACGATAGGAGGGAAAAGCATGGAAGATTTGCCTCTTGGCCTTGGTATGGCTCTCGCACAGCGTTCCGAAGCTATGCAGCAATTTTGTGCACTGACCGATGAAGAGCAGCGTATGGTGATCAACCATACGCATCAGATTCATTCCAAACAGGAGATGCAGGCTTATGTAGACCGTTTAGCGGAGCACGCCCCTTTGGGATAATCGCACCGAATCCCATCCTTTTTCATAAACTGGTGTGTAACACGCGGGCAAAATAAAAGCCGAAAACGTATTAACCAGCGTTTCGGGTACAATTGGGTGGGATATATGAACGACTGTTGTTACGGGGAAAAATTGATCGCAGCTGGAACCGCCATTGCCTTTCAGCTTGCACAGGAGTGCCGTCCCGAAGATCTGGAATTGTTAAGCGATCTTTTCAATGTAATCGGAGAACAGCTTGCACTTTTGGCAAACACAAAAGCGATCTACAAGCTTCGCTGTGATTCTAGCCGGACAATGCTTCCTGAGCAGAGTCAAGGCCCCTCATGAGCAATGCTATACGAAATCCGCATGCTTGTCCTACTGTCATGCGGATTTCTGTTTATGTTGGAATATTCCGAAATTTCTCCAGATATATTGCAACCGAGCGAGACATTTCCCTGGAAAATGAAGACAAGTACTTGCGTTTGCAAAAAGCGTTCATATAAGATGTATAGTCAAATGGCAGGCGATTTTCACGTTCTGCCTGTTCTCGAAACCAATGTTCATGTTCTTGAGCTGAAAATTTCCGATAGCAATTCTCCTGCACAATATAAGCAGAAGAGAAGCGCTGTGGCTTCTTTCGCTGTTTTTGCTGTTCCGTCGGATACCCATATACAACCATTGCCGCAGGCATTACGTAATCGGGAAGGTCTAACAGGCATCTATGTTCTTCCACGTTCTCCAATATATCGCCGATATAACAGGAACCTACCCCCAAACTTTCGGCCGCAACCACGCTATTCTGTGCCGCAATACAGGCATCTGCCATCGCAAGCATTAAATCCCCTTCTGCCGGAAGGCGAGGGTGGCAACCCGCGAAAACAAATGCATCGTACCAACGCTGAAAATCAGCCAGAAAGAGCAATACCAGCGGCGCCTTTGCAATGAATGGTTGGTGATCGCAGGTTTCTGCCAGTTGTTCTTTCAAAGATGGGTCCGTAATCCGTAAAATGGTATACAACATTTGATTCCCTGCTGTCGGCGCCTGCATCGCCGCTTGTATGATGGCCTCCTGCACCTCCTGTGGAATCGGTTTTTCTAAAAAGATCCGTGTGGATTTTCGATCCCATAAACTCTGCAAAATTGAATTCATAACCATCGCATTCGCTCCCTTCCTTTTGCTGTAAATACTTTCCTTACAAAACCTAACTCGGAGGTTTCCATGGAGAAAGAAATTTGGTATCACAAATTGAATACTTATTTTGTCATCTTCTATTTGCTTTTTAGCTTTTGTCTCATGGGATTTTACCTATTCAATGGACAACTCTATTATGCAGCATTGGGCCTTGGGGGAATTCTCCTGCTCCTATTGCCCACCGTCTTTGAACGGGCATATAACCTTTCTCCGGTCTATCAATTTCATTTTTTAGCTTACTGTTTTTTATTCTTTTCCTATGTCATAGGGCTGGTGATGCAGGCCTATCACTTTATTCCACTCTATGATAAAATCATGCACACACTTTCCGGAACTTTAGGGATGTTCCTGGGAGTTCTATTGTTCTACCTGTGTAAGGACAAGCAGGAATTTCAAAAACAGGACTATCCCTTGGTGGCTATCACCTCTTTTTCTGTCTCCATGGCGATTGCAGGCTTGTGGGAAATTGGGGAATACCTGATTAGTCTGTTTTTTCCTTGCGACCCACAGCGCGTCGCAGAAACCGGCGTATCCGACACCATGCAGGACTTCATCGTATGCATGATCGGAGCTTTGTTATGGCTCCCTTTTCTATATCGGTTTTATCGCAAGGATAAAGCTGATTTTTTGATGAATTGCCTTCTCATCTTTTTCAAAAAGAATGCAAAACACTCGCATACGTACAACCAATCGCGTCTTTAAAACGATAAGCGTTCCTTTCCAAGTCTATCAGGAACAATTGATCCCTTTTGAGAATATTCTATATGAAAAACGGGAGATTTCGGCAGTCGCCCGCAGAAAAAAAGGAAAGGCGGTATCGAATATGATTCCCATGTATCCGTACATAAAGCACGAGACAAAATGCAAGGAAATTCCTGTCCCCTTCCCACCGCAACATCAGTATAGCCAACCTGGTATGGAATATCTGATGGAACCTCGCCCGATCTCTGAAAATATCGAAACACGAGGAAGTGGAAAACTTCAAGATCGAGTTGCCATTATCACTGGCGGCGATAGTGGCATCGGGCGTGCTGTTGCCTATGCCTTTGCAAAGGAAGGCGCAGATATTGTCATCGCCTATCTCAATGAACATCGTGATGCACAAGAAACCAAAGAGCACGTCGAAAAGCTCGGGCGAAAATGTCTTCTTATCTCCGGCGATCTCAAAAAAGAATCCGTATCCAAAGAAATCGTCCGACAGGCAATCCATTGTTTTGGAAAAATCGATATTCTTGTCAACAACCACGCTGTACAATTCCTCCAAAAAAGCATCCTGGATTTATCAGCCGAACAGCTTGATTTGACCTTTCGTACCAATGTCTACAGTTATTTCTACATGATTAAGGCTGCACTGCCCTACTTAAAGCCGGGAAGCTCCATCATCAATACAACGTCCGTCACCGCTTACAGAGGAAATCCGGAACTCTTGGACTACAGTGCTACAAAAGGTGCCATTGTGTCCCTAACCCGTTCTCTTTCCCTCAATCTAGTAGAACGTGGCATTCGAGTCAATGGCGTTGCCCCCGGGCCAATTTGGACCCCGCTGATTCCCGCTTCCTACTCTGCAAGAGAAGTGGAAACTTTTGGGACCTATACCTCACAAGTTCCTATGATGCGAGCTGGTCAACCGTTCGAAGTCGCAACCAGTTATGTCTTCCTTGCAAGCGACGATGCCAGCTATATGTCAGGACAGATCCTTCACCCGGACGGGGGAACCATTGTCAACAGTTAATCCAGCACAATCGAAACTCCTTTATAGGATAACCCTACATAAACACAAAAATAGACTACACTCTCCGGTCCATAAATTTGTAGAATTCTTAGAGATAGAAAAAGGGTTTCATCCATTAGGATGAAACCCTTCATGAGCAAGTAAAAATTACTCGTTGATCTTGATAACAACACCGGAACCAACCGTACGGCCGCCCTCACGGATAGCGAAACGGAGGCCTTCCTCGATTGCGATCGGGGTAATCAATTCAACGTCCATCTCGACGTTATCGCCAGGCATGCACATCTCGGTGCCTTCCGGCAGATTGATAACACCGGTAACGTCGGTCGTTCTGAAATAGAACTGCGGACGATAGTTGTTAAAGAACGGAGTATGACGGCCACCTTCATCCTTTGTCAGGACGTAAACCTGGCCGCGGAACTTCGTGTGCGGATGAATGGTACCCGGCTTTGCGAGAACCTGTCCACGCTCGATTTCCGTTCTCTGAATACCACGAAGCAAAGCGCCAACGTTGTCGCCAGCCTCAGCAAAGTCGAGAACCTTGCGGAACATTTCCAGACCTGTGATAACGGTCTTCTTGCGCTCCTCGGTCAAGCCGATGATCTCAACTTCTTCGCCAACCTTTGCCATACCGCGCTCCACTCTACCAGTCGCAACAGTACCACGGCCGGTGATGGTGAAGACGTCCTCAACAGGCATCAAGAACGGCAGGTCGGACTTACGCTCCGGAGTCGGAATGTAGCTATCAACAGCAGCCATCAGCTCATGGATGCACTTGTACTCCGGTGCACTCGGGTCCTTAGACTCGGACTCCAGAGCCTGGAGAGCAGAACCGCGGACAATCGGGGTGTCATCGCCCGGGAACTCATACTCGTTCAACAGGTCGCGGATTTCCATCTCGACCAGATCGAGCAGCTCCGGATCGTCAACCTGATCCGCTTTGTTCATGAACACAACGATATACGGCACGCCAACCTGACGGGAGAGCAGGATGTGCTCTCTGGTCTGCGGCATCGGGCCGTCAGCAGCGGAAACAACCAGGATAGCGCCGTCCATCTGAGCAGCACCGGTGATCATGTTCTTAACATAGTCAGCATGGCCGGGGCAGTCAACGTGTGCATAGTGACGGGTTGCAGTCTGATATTCCACGTGCGCGGTGTTGATCGTGATACCACGCTCTCTCTCTTCAGGAGCCTTATCGATATTTGCATAATCGACGAACTCTGCGTCGCCCTCCAGGTTGAGGACCTTCGTGATCGCAGCAGTCAGTGTGGTCTTACCATGGTCAACGTGGCCGATGGTGCCAATGTTAATATGCGGTTTGGATCTTTCGAATTTTGCTTTTGCCATTGGGATTCTCCTCCTTTTTATAATACAGATCAGAGATTTTTTAAGTTCAGAACTATGCTTATCATTTTACCAAGGAAATGGCGAAAAATCAAGCATATTTTGTAACTTATTCAGCCTTTTTCCCGCGTTCGCTGATGATGGAATCCGAAACAAACTTCGGAACCTCAGCATAGTGATCCGGTTCCATCGTATACTGGCCTCTGCCCTGTGTCTTCGAACGCATGTCGGTTGCATAACCGAACATCTCGGACAGCGGAACCATCGCGGTGATCTGCTGAGCGCCGGAAACAGCGTCCATGCCCTGGATCATGCCGCGGCGGGCGTTCAGGTCGCCGATAACGTCGCCCATGTAATCCTCGGGCACGGTAACAACAACCTTCATGATTGGCTCCAAAATCACCGGGTCAGCCTTCTTCATTGCCTCCTTGAACGCCATAGAACCAGCGATCTTAAAGGCCATCTCAGAGGAGTCAACCTCGTGATAAGAACCATCATACAGTGTAACCTTTACATCTACAACGTTGTAGCCTGCCAAGACACCGGAGAGCATTGCACCCTGGATACCTTGGTCAACCGCCGGAATATATTCCTTCGGAATCGAGCCACCAACCGTCGCATTGACGAACTCATAACCCTTCTCCGGGTTTGGCTCGATTTTAATCTTAACATGACCGTACTGGCCTTTACCACCGGACTGTCTTGCGTACTTGGTGTCAACATCCGCCAACTTGCGAATGGTCTCCTTGTAAGCAACCTGCGGCTTACCGACATTTGCTTCCACCTTGAATTCACGCAGAAGTCTGTCCACAATGATCTCCAAGTGGAGCTCGCCCATGCCGGCGATGATGGTCTGGCCGGTCTCCTCATCGGTATATGCCTTAAAGGTCGGGTCCTCTTCCGCCAGCTTTGCCAGCGCAATACCCATCTTTTCCTGGCCAGCCTTTGTCTTCGGCTCGATAGCCACGCGAATAACCGGCTCCGGGAATTCCATGGATTCCAGAATGACCGGATGCTTTTCATCGCACAGGGTGTCGCCGGTGGTGGTGTTCTTTACACCGATTGCCGCGGCAATATCACCCGCATAGACAATGTCGATATCCTGGCGGTGATTTGCGTGCATCTGCAAAATACGGCCGATTCTCTCATTGCTGTCCTTTACAGAGTTGTAAACTGTAGCGCCCGCACTCAATGTACCGGAGTACACACGGAAATAGCACAGCTTTCCAACAAATGGGTCAGCCGCAATCTTAAATGCAAGTGCAGAGAAGGGCTCATCGTCGGATGCATGACGATCCTCTTCCTCGCCTGTCTCCGGGTTTACACCACGGATTGCAGGGATGTCGGTCGGAGCCGGCATATAGTCGATGATCGCATCCAGGAGCTTCTGCACGCCCTTGTTCTTATAGGAAGTACCACAAGTCACTGGAACCATCGTATTGGCAATGGTGGACTTACGGATTGTACGAACAATCTCTTCCCTAGTGAGCTCTTCACCGGAGAGATATTTCTCCATGAGCTCGTCGTCCTGCTCAGCAACATGCTCAAGCAGTGCATTGTGATATTCCTCGGCAATGTCAACCATATCCTCCGGAATATCCTCGACGCGCATATCCTTGCCCATGTCGTCATAGTAGACGTCCGCCTTCATATCGATCAGGTCGATGATCCCACGGAAGGTATCTTCGCTGCCGATCGGAAGCTGAATCGGAACGGCATTACACTTCAAGCGCTCCTTCATCATCTTGACGACATTATAGAAGTCAGCGCCCATGATGTCCATCTTATTGACATACGCCATACGCGGAACATGATATTCCTCAGCCTGGCGCCAAACCGTTTCGGACTGGGGCTCAACGCCACCCTTTGCGCAGAAAACGGTTACAGAACCGTCCAGTACGCGCAGGGAACGTTCCACCTCAACGGTGAAGTCCACGTGGCCGGGAGTGTCAATGATGTTGATGCGGTGGCCTTTCCAGAAGCAGGTCGTAGCAGCAGAGGTAATCGTGATACCTCTCTCCTGCTCCTGCGCCATCCAGTCCATCGTTGCAGCACCGTCGTGCGTCTCGCCGATCTTGTGGTTAACACCCGTATAATACAGAATACGTTCTGTCGTCGTTGTTTTACCGGCATCGATGTGCGCCATGATACCGATATTGCGGGTCATTTCGAGTGATACCTGCCTTGGCATAGTTTCCTCCTTAAAGTTCTGAAAATAGTATACAGCCTGCGCCGATTACCATCTGTAATGTGCGAAAGCTCTGTTAGCCTCTGCCATCTTGTGCGTATCGTCACGCTTCTTGGCAGCACCGCCAGCACCATTAACAGCATCAAGGATCTCGCCGGCAAGTCTTTCCTTCATGGTCTTTTCAGATCTGAGTCTGGAATAGTTGGTCATCCAGCGCAGGCCCAAGGTCTGTCTTCTCTCTGGACGAACCTCCATCGGCACCTGGTAGGTAGCGCCGCCGACACGGCGGGCCTTAACTTCGAGCTGCGGCATGACGTTTTCCATCGCCTGCTCAAAGACCTCCAGCGGCTCTTTGCCGGTCTTTTCACGAATAATATCAAATGCACCATAGACAATTTTCTGAGCAACGCCCTTCTTGCCGTCGTACATGATATTGTTGATAAGACGAGTTACAAGCTTCGAATTGTAAAGCGGATCGGGCAAAACATCACGTTTTGCAATATTTCCTCTTCTTGGCACTTTACTTCCCTCCTTCACAGAATGATATCATAGGTACTCGAAAGCGACAAACTCCCGTTGGCCAACACAGAGGCGTCCGCTATAGAAAATCTATATAAAACGCCGCTGCATTGTGTTTTGTGTCAAACATGCAGCCGTTCGGATCTTGTCAAATTTAGAGTGTAGCTTTGGCTCTTACTTTGTAGCCTTACCAGCCTTCGGACGCTTCGCACCATACTTGGAACGAGCCTGCATACGCTTTGCAACGCCCTGGGCATCCAGCGTACCACGGATAATATGGTAACGGACACCAGGAAGGTCCTTAACACGGCCGCCGCGGATCATCACGACGCTGTGTTCCTGCAGGTTGTGGCCCACACCGGGGATATAAGCGCTGACTTCGATTCCATTAGAGAGCCTTACTCTGGCGATCTTACGAAGAGCAGAGTTCGGCTTCTTCGGGGTAGCCGTCTTAACAGACGTGCAAACACCACGCTTTTGCGGGGAATCCTGATCAATCGCAATGCGCTTCTTGGAGTTCCAGCCCTTCAAAAGTGCAGGAGCCTTTGCCTTCTTTTCGCTTACCTCACGGCCAGTATGAACTAACTGGTTAAATGTTGGCATACGACACCTCCTCACATAAAAGAAAATATATGTCAAGCGGAAAACCGCTGAACACCTAGAGAAAAAGGGATTAAACACAATTTTATCCTGTTCCAGAAAAGAAATTCCTGGAACAGGATAAATTTTTATAAGTTTCGTAAGGCACAGGGAATATTCCCCGAATTTCACGGGCTTCTCCCGCGGATTTTATTCATCTTTCCCACATATTGCAGAATTTGGAAGAATTTGATCCGCCCCGCCGTTACAATTGAATATTATAGCGCTAAATGGCTTGATTTGTCAAGTCCTCACCTTCATGTTCGATCTCAACGCCGCTATAGCATTTCATGCCTGTGCCGGCCGGGACCAACTTACCGATGATGACATTTTCCTTCAAACCGAGCAGCGGGTCCACCTTGCCTTTGATAGCAGCATCGGTCAACACGCGGGTCGTCTCCTGGAAAGAGGCAGCCGAGAGGAACGAATCGGTCGCCAAGGAGGCCTTGGTAATACCCAACAGGGTCGGCGAACAGGTTGCCTCGCGCAGATCGGGTTCTCCCGCAGCAATGCGCTCCCGAACGATTTGATTTTCTGCCTCAAACTCGGTCTTTTCAACCAAAGAACTGGGCAGAAGCTTCGTATCGCCCGGATCTTCGACCTTGACCTTCTTCATCATCTGGCGCACAATGACCTCGATATGCTTGTCGTTGATGTCAACGCCCTGCATCCGGTAAACGCGCTGTACTTCTTCAATCAGATAATCCTCCACCGCATGTGTACCGCTGATCGCAAGTACATCGTGCGGATTTACCGAACCTTCTGTAATGCGCGTCCCTTTATCGATTACGTCGCCCTCATTGACGATGATACGGGAACCAAAGGGAATCAAATAGGACTTGCTTTCGCCGCTCTCCTGGTCGGTTACAACCACATGACGATTTTTCTTAATATCTTCAAACGTTACCCGGCCGCCAATCTCACTGATAATGGCCAGATGCTTTGGCTTACGGCCCTCAAACAGCTCTTCGACGCGGGGAAGACCCTGCGTAATATCCTCTGCGCTGGCGACGCCGCCGGTATGGAAGGTTCTCATGGTCAACTGCGTACCAGGCTCACCGATGGACTGCGCCGCGATGATCCCCACCGCCTCGCCGACGGTAACCGGCTGGCCGTTCGCCAGGTTGGCGCCATAACATTTCTGGCACACACCATGGCGCGCACGGCAGTTCAGAATTGAGCGAACCTTGATGCGCTGTACGCCATGCCCAACAATGATATCTGCATCGTTGTCATCCATCATCTTGTCCTTGGAGACAAGCACCGCCCCCGTCTCCGGGTCGACAAAGTCTTCTACCAGATAACGTCCAATCAAACGCTCGTGCAGAGACTCAATGGACTCCTTGCCTTCCTTAATATCAAAGACCTCCAGGCCGTCCGTTGCACCGCAGTCCTCCTCGCGGATGATCACATCCTGCGAAACATCGACCAGGCGGCGGGTCAGATAACCGGAGTCCGCGGTACGCAGAGCCGTATCCGCCAAGCCCTTTCGGGCGCCACGGGAAGAAATGAAGTATTCCAAAATGTTCAAACCTTCACGGTAATTTGCACGAATCGGAATCTCGATCGTCTTACCGGAGGTATTTGCAATCAGACCGCGCATGCCGGCCAACTGACGGATCTGGCTCATGGAACCACGAGCGCCGGAATCTGCCATCATAAAGATCGGGTTGTAGCGGTCCAGCCCCTTCTGCAGAGCGTCCGTTACATCGTTGGTGGCCTTTTCCCAAGTTTTCAAAACGGCGTTGTAACGTTCTCCATCGGAGAGCAAACCGTTTTTGAACTGATCGGTAACCAGATCAATCTTCTTTTCTGCCTCAGAGATGATCTCCTTCTTTTGTGGCGGAATGGTCGCATCACAGACAGCGACCGTGATGGCGCTCTTAGTGGAATACTTATATCCCTGTGCTTTCACAGCGTCCAATACTTCCGAAGTCTTTGGAACACCGTGAACTTTAATACATTTATCGATGATTTTTCCAAGTTGTTTTTTGCCAACCAGGAATTCAATCTCAAACTTGAAGCGGTTTTCTGGGTCCGAACGGTCCACAAAGCCGAGATCCTGCGGAATTGGACGGTTGAAAATCATACGGCCCACGGTGGTATCCACCAAACGGGAAACCTTCTGGCCATCGATCTCCATAGTTCTGCGTACCTTAATCTTCGCATGCAGTCCAACAATATGCGAATCGTACGCCATAATCGCTTCGTCGAAATCACGGAAAACTTTTCCTTCACCCAGCTCTCCGTCTTTTTCCAATGTGAGATAATAGGACCCCAGAACCATGTCCTGCGTTGGAACCGTAACCGGGCGCCCGTCGGAAGGCTTAAGCAGGTTGCCGGCCGCCAGCATCAGGAAGCGGGCTTCCGCCTGCGCTTCGGAGGACAACGGGACGTGTACAGCCATCTGGTCGCCGTCAAAGTCAGCATTGTACGCTGTACATGCCAACGGATGCAACTTCAACGCGCGCCCCTCAACCAACACCGGTTCAAATGCCTGAATGCCCAAACGATGCAACGTAGGCGCACGGTTGAGCAACACCGGATGATTCTTGATAACGATTTCCAAAGCATCCCAGACCTCTGGCTTCGCGCGCTCGACCGCTTTTCTGGCCGCCTTGATGTTTCCGGCGGCGCCGGTCTCTACCAAACGTTTCATTACAAATGGCTTAAACAATTCCAACGCCATTTCTTTTGGCAGGCCGCACTGATACATTTTCAGTTCCGGCCCAACCACAATAACGGAACGGCCGGAATAGTCAACACGCTTGCCCAACAGGTTCTGGCGGAAACGCCCCTGTTTGCCTTTCAACATATCGGAAAGGGACTTCAACGGACGGTTGTTCGGGCCAGTGACCGGACGGCCACGGCGGCCATTGTCAATCAATGCATCAACCGCCTCCTGCAACATGCGCTTCTCGTTGCGGACGATGATGTCTGGCGCGCCGAGCTCCAACAGCCGCTTCAAGCGGTTGTTTCGGTTGATGACACGGCGATAGAGGTCGTTCAGGTCAGAGGTCGCAAAACGTCCGCCATCGAGCTGAACCATCGGGCGAATGTCCGGCGGGATGACCGGCACCACGTCGAGAATCATCCACTCCGGACGGTTACCCGAGAGCCGGAATGCCTCAACAACCTCTAGGCGCTTCAAAATACGGACACGCTTCTGACCGGAGGCCGTCGCCAGCTCATCTTTGAGCTCGACGGACTCCTTTTCCAGATCAATTTCCTCCAACAGGGTCTTGATGGCTTCCGCGCCCATACTGGCCTGGAAATCGTCCTCGTATTTTTCGCGCAGATCACGGTATTCCTTTTCGGTCAAGAGCTGCTTTTTCTGCAGCTCACGCACATTTCCGGGGTCCGTGACAATATACAGGGCAAAATAGAGCACTTTTTCCAGCATGCGGGGGGATATATCCAGAATCAACCCCATCCGGGAAGGGATTCCTTTGAAGTACCAAATATGGGAAACGGGCGCAGCCAACTCAATATGGCCCATGCGCTCGCGGCGAACCTTCGCCCGTGTAACTTCAACGCCGCAGCGGTCGCAGATCTTTCCCTTATAACGGATACGCTTATATTTGCCGCAATGGCATTCCCAGTCCTTCTGCGGTCCAAAGATACGCTCGCAAAAGAGGCCGTCGCGCTCCGGCTTTAGGGTACGGTAGTTGATCGTCTCCGGCTTCTTGACTTCGCCATAGGACCATTCGCGGATCTTGTCCGGCGAAGCCAGCCCGATTTTTATTGATTCAAATTCGTTGAATTCCATTATGTGACCCCCTTCTATTTATTCCTGTTCGCCGTCTCCATCAGAAGAAATGTCAAAGGGTTCCTCCTTCTCAAAAAGATCGTCATCTCCATCGGACGGGAAGTCGTCCCCGTCAAAGAGGTCGTCGTCCTCATGCTCTTCCGTCGAATAGCCATCCAGCTCTCCGTCCTCCACAGTCGGTTCGTCAAACAAATCGTCGGATGGGGTGAAGCCCATATCGTCGTCATCGTCAAAGTTCTGCTTGAGGTCAATTTCTTCGTTGTTCCTATCCAACACCTTGACATCCAAGCCCAAAGACTGCAATTCCTTGATTAGAACCTTGAAGGACTCCGGAACACCCGGTTTCGGAATATTCTGGCCCTTTACAATGGCCTCATAGGTCTTAACACGGCCGACCACATCGTCGGACTTGACGGTCAAAATCTCTTGCAAAGTGTAAGCAGCGCCGTATGCCTCCAGCGCCCAGACCTCCATCTCACCGAAACGCTGGCCGCCAAACTGCGCCTTGCCGCCCAACGGCTGCTGTGTAACCAGCGAATACGGACCGGTTGAGCGAGCATGAATCTTATCGTCGACCAGGTGATGCAGCTTGAGGTAGTACATATAACCAACTGTAACCGGGTTGTCGAAATATTCGCCCGTACGGCCGTCTTTCAAAAGAATCTTACCATCTTCGCGCATACCTGCTTGCTTGAAGCACTCGCGGATGTCGTCTTCATGTGCACCATCGAAAACCGGGGTCATGATCTTCCAACCGAGCGCTTTGGCAGCCATGCCGAGGTGTACTTCCAAAACCTGGCCGATGTTCATACGGGACGGAACGCCCAGGGGGTTCAACACAATGTCCAGTGGAGTGCCATCCGGCAGGAACGGCATATCCTCCACCGGCAGGATACGGGATACAACACCTTTGTTTCCGTGGCGGCCCGCCATCTTGTCGCCGACCGAAATCTTTCTCTTCTGCGCAATATAACAGCGCACAACCTTGTTGACTCCGGGGCTCAACTCATCGTGGCTGTTCTCACGGGTAAAGACTTTGACATCCACCACAATGCCATATTCGCCATGGGGTACGCGAAGGGAGGTGTCGCGTACTTCACGGGCCTTTTCACCAAAGATCGCACGCAGCAAGCGTTCTTCTGCGGTCAACTCGGTTTCACCCTTCGGTGTAACCTTTCCGACCAGAATGTCGCCCGCACGCACCTCTGCGCCGACGCGGATAATGCCGCTTTCATCGAGGTCACGCAGGAGGTCTTCGTTGACGTTCGGAATATCCCGGGTGATCTCCTCCGGCCCAAGCTTTGTATCGCGGGCCTCGGTCTCATATTCTTCAATGTGAATGGACGTATAAACATCATCGCGGACGATCTTTTCACTGATCAAAACCGCGTCCTCGTAGTTGTAACCTTCCCAGGTCATAAAACCGATCAGGGCATTCTTACCCAGGCTGATCTCGCCGTCCTTGGTTGCCGGTCCGTCGGCAATGACATCGCCCACCTGAACACGATCTCCCACGCTCACAACCGGAACTTGGTTGACACATGTTCCCTGGTTCGAGCGCATAAATTTGATGATGTGATAGGTGTCGATCTCGCCGTCGTCGCGGGTCACACGGACTTCATCCGCACTGACACTGCGCACCACGCCCGCACGCTTTGCCAGCACACAGACGCCGGAGTCAACACCCGCCTTATATTCCATGCCGGTTCCGACAATCGGAGACTCTGTCCTGAGCAACGGCACTGCCTGCCGCTGCATGTTGGAACCCATCAGCGCACGGTTGGCGTCGTCGTTTTCCAAAAAAGGAATCATCGCCGTTGCAACGGACACAACCATTCGCGGAGAAACATCCATGAAGTCCGCACGTTCGCGCTCCACTTCCACGAATTCATCCCGGGAACGGGCGTTGACCTTTAGATGCTTAAAGCGACCGTCCTCGTCCAACGGTTCGTTTGCCTGTGCAACGATGTATTCATCCTCCATGTCCGCCGTCATATAGACGACTTCGTCGGTGACAATTCCAGTCTCCTTGTCCACCCGGCGATAGGGCGCTTCAATGAACCCGTACTGGTTGATTCGAGCAAACGTTGCCAAATAGGAAATCAGGCCGATGTTCGGGCCTTCCGGTGTCTCAATTGGGCACATGCGGCCGTAGTGGCTATAGTGTACGTCACGGACCTCAAACCCTGCACGGTCTCTGGAGAGTCCGCCCGGACCCAGAGCCGAAAGGCGGCGCTTATGCGTCAGCTCTGCCAACGGATTGGTCTGATCCATAAACTGGGACAACGGCGAAGAACCAAAGAATTCTTTAATCGCCGCTACAACAGGACGGATATTGATGAGCGAATGGGGAGTCAAAACTTCCAAGTCCTGCGCCTGCAGGGTCATACGCTCGCGAATAACGCGCTCCAAACGGGAAAAACCAATACGGAACTGGTTCTGCAACAATTCGCCCACCGAGCGGATACGGCGATTTCCCAAATGGTCGATATCGTCCACACTGCCCAAACCAACCGCCAGGCAGTTCATATAGTTGATCGAGGAAAAAATATCATCGATGATAATGTGTTTGGGAATCAACTCATCCCGGCGGGAGCGGATCATATCCTTGAGCGCCTCGTCATCGTCGCCGCACTCGCCCAAGATCTCCGCCAGTACACTGAAGCGAACCCGTTCATTGATGTCGCATTCTGTCACAGCATCAAAATTCACGAACTTCTGAATGTCCACCATGCCATTGGAAATCACTTTGACTTCGCGTTCGTTCACTGTGACATAGACCACGCTTACACCCGCGTCGTCGATCTCTTTTGCCAACTCGCGGGAGACAACCTGTCCTTCTTCTGCCATCAACTCGCCGGTGAGCGGGTTGACAATCGGTCTGGCCAGCTGCTGGCCGGTGATGCGGCCTGCCAAATTCAGCTTTTTATTGTACTTGTAGCGGCCTACGCGGGAAAGATCGTAACGGCGCGCATCAAAGAAGAGGCCGTTGATGTGGGACTGGGCGCTCTCAATGGTAGGCGGCTCGCTGGGGCGCAATTTCCGATAAACTTCGAAAAGCGCCTCCTCCATGTTTTTACAAGGGTCTTTCTCAATGGTTGCGTTGATGCGGTCATCATCGCCAAAATACTCGCGGATCTCTTCATCGCTGCCCAGGCCAAGGGCGCGGATAAAGACCGTCACAGGGATTTTGCGGTTCTTGTCGATGCGAACATAAAACACATCGTTGGCGTCATTTTCGTATTCCAACCACGCGCCGCGGTTCGGAATAACTGTGGAGCTGAACAATTCCTTGCCGGTCTTGTCATACTCCATCTTATAATAGACGCCGGGAGAACGAACCAACTGGGATACGATCACACGTTCTGCGCCGTTGATTACAAAGGTGCCGCTTTCAGTCATCAGCGGGAAATCGCCCATAAAGACCTCAGATTCCTTGATCTCTCCGCTCTCCTTGTTCAGAAGACGGGCGGTCACCCGGAGTGCAGCCGCATAGGTGGCGTCGCGCTCCTTGCACTCTTCCACGCTATAGTTCGGCTTGTCGACATCCAGTTTGTAGTCCACAAAATCGAGGACCAGATTGCCCGTATAATCTGTGATCCCTGAGACATCCTTAAAAACTTCCTTCAAGCCTTCATCCAGGAACCACTTGTAGGAATTTTTCTGGACCTCGATCAGATTGGGCATATCCAGCACTTCGTCAATGCGTGAGAAGCTCATGCGGACATTTTTGCCGACCTGTACCGGTTTGACATTCACCATTGGCTCAATCACTCCATTCAAAAATTTACCATCCTGATTGTGGCATCTATCTGGGAAACACAACTCTCTTCACAAGAAGGGCTTGCCTTTTTAGAGGAGTTGTGATATGATAATCAAACATGGACATGCGTATATCTTTCCATGATGATGCAGTTTAATATTTTATAACAATATATAGTGTTTGTCAAGGTAATTTGTGGTTTTACCTTGACTTTTTTGTTTTTTTATGCTGATACACACTTTCCACTCGGTTTTCTGTACAAAAACGCCAAATTCTCCAGAAATTCTTATCCTTTTGTTTCCAAACGAAAGCGCCTGCGAAGCATCCCAAACGATGTTTTGCAGGCGCTTTTTAAGCATCTCTAAAATGGAATAAACTCCTGTGCCGAACAAAAAACAATCCCCAGACCGGCTGAAAACAAGATCAATAAAATGGGATGTGGCTTTTTCCAGAGCATCAGGAGAAACGCCAGAGCAAAAATGACAATCCCAGTCCAATTGACAGAAGAGAACGTTCCTTCCGGGAAGAAATTGGTCGAGCTGATTGAAAACGCTGCCGCTGCAATCAACCCCACCACCGCTGGCCGCAGGCCGTATAGCGCGCCCTGTACAAAGCGATTTTCCTGCATGGACAAAAACCATTTGGCCACCAAAAGGATGATCAGGAAGGACGGCAATACTACACCGGCTGTCGCACAAATTGCCCCCGCAATTCCTTCGGTTTCAGCTCCGATATAAGTTGCAATATTCACGGCAAATGGTCCGGGAGTCGATTCGCTGACAGCGATAAAATCGATCAAATCCGTCGGTTGCAACCAATGGTTCCGCTGTACTTCTTCTTGAATCAACGGAATCATTGCGTACCCACCGCCGATGGTAAAAAGCCCGATCTTAAAGAAGGTAAAAAACAGATGAAGCAATGTCACTGTGCTGCACCGCCCTTTCCATGCAGCCAAAGTTGAACCACTACTCCCGCTATGGCGGCGAACACAATCACCAGTATCACATTGGCACTGAAAAAAGCGACTAGGACAAAGGCCACTGCCGCAACAAGCAGCGTAAAGATGTTTTTGGGACATTGCTTCGATAACTTGAGCACAGCATTCAAAATCAATACTGCTACGCCTGCACGGACTCCTACAAAAGCATAATTGACATATTGCAACTCCTTAAACTGTTGAATCACCCCAGCCAACAACAGGATGATGAAAAACGATGGGAGTATCACCCCTATGGTAGCAAAAAGTGCTCCCCAGAACCCCGCCACACGGTACCCGACGAATGTCGCTGAATTGACAGCGATTACCCCCGGAGTTGATTCTGCAATCGCCAACATATCCAAAAGATCCTGGTCGTCAATCCAATGGTGCCTTTCAATGGTTTCCCTCTGGATCAACGGAATCATCGCATACCCGCCTCCAAAGGTAAACGCACCGATCTTTAAAAAAGTGATAAACAGTTTTACGTATCGCTGTTTGAACGATTCCTGTTTCATTTTGTTTCCTCCCCTTTCCAGTCTTCTTTCTATTGTATCTTGGGAGGAATTTACATACAACGGTATTTGTGTTAAATTGTATCTTTTTGTACTAGGAAATGCTCTAGATTCTGTTCATAGAATGGACGGTTATCGTCCTGGATATCCCCCCAATAACGGTAGATTTCCTCACGCAAATCGGGGTCATCCGTCTGTTGGTAAAGCGCCTTCACATAGGGGAACGAAGCTTCTGGGGTCGTATACAAGGCGCTCAAATCCACGGCATTTAATGTCCCATCCATATAACGATCGATGTTATACCGCGCAATCAAGCCATCTACATTGCTATAACACAAGATCAAAAAGCACGCGGAAAAGGCGATCACCAGGGCCTTTGCCAGATTGATTGTCCGGAATTGTGCAACGATCACAATAGAAAACACGACAAACAGCAACACCATAAACCAACTGGTATACACACGGAGAAGGGTCAACCCATATTGCTGAATATAAAGAACCATCTTACTCAAAGCCGTTGCAATAAGAAGAAGCGTCTCGGCAGAGATCAGCACCGAAAATACGATCATAGGACGCACAGGCCGCCCTTCCATCCTTTTCGTGAATAAGCGTACACCTCCCAAAACAAACAAGTTGATGGTTGCCACCTCACAAAGCTCAAAAAACCCTTGGCGGGCATATTCCGCATAAGTAAGCCCCTCAGGACGCACGCCGGTAAAGGCAGAAAACAGGGTCGCCGCCTGCGCAGCGAAGAAAAGCACATATACACCGCTCAACAACACTAAAATAGTGACCGTCATGGCCGCCGGCAATCTTCTGCGCCTCTCTCTCCCTGTATCCACCTGCTCTTTGCTGCGGGTAGCTACTCCACGCTTTTGCAGATTTCCATACAGCATCCCAAAGAAGTAACACCCGATCAGCCACGCCGGGAGTAGACGCAGCAGAATAATCAAAAGATGTTCGCCAAATTCCGCGGTCATTTTCTGAACCATTCGCGCAAATGTCACATCGGCTTTTGTCAAAAGTGCCCCCACTAGTAGGACCAGTGGAACAGCCACCAAAATCCCCACGCCTACTGCCAGCATATTTTTACTTTTTCGGTTTTTTCCCGCGGTGCTTCGTAGAATTTTGGGAGCACAGGAAATATTAAAAAACGGAATTTGGAGCAATTGATCTACCAAATCTGGCACAACAAAGCGACCGAGGGAAGGTTCCAGACGGGAATTACAGGCCGCTGCCATCCAATAGGCTGTCACCACCACACAAAAAATAAGATTGAAAAACTTCAGAATCCCATTCGAAAACAGTGCGAAGTACAGTGCGGACACCATGGCCAGTATCAACCAAGCATAACTACTCTTTGGCGGCGAAACAGCCCGCTTTCGCATATAAAGCAATGCCGTTGTATCGAAACAGATCGCAAAGATGGTTACTCCTACGCCAAGCGAACTCGGAGATAAAATTGCCAATGGATTTACCAGCCAAACAAAGAGATAACCGCATACGAGCGCCAAAATGGCAAAGTACGCATCCACGCTTGTGAAGGGAATGGGCGAACCCTTTTGCTCACATTTCGAGCCGGACTGAATCGCCGGATTTTGATAGACACGGCTGTCCGGCAAATTGGGCACACCAGTGGTTTTGGGGGTGCAAGTAGCACTCCCATCATTTGTATACGGATTCATTTTGCAATGCTCCTTTCCGCCATTTTTTGTATGTCAGAATTCTCGATATTCTAAGATGTCCGCAGGTTGACAGTCCAACGCACGGCAGATTGCTTCTAGGGTTGAAAACCGGATCGCCTTGGCCTTGTTATTTTTTAAAATAGAGAGATTCGCAGGGGTAATTCCCACTTTTTCCGCCAATTCGCCTGCCGAGATTTTTCTCTTGGCCATCATGACGTCCAGATTGACAACAATCGGCATGTCGTTCTTCCTTTCATCGCTCAAACGTATCAGATCGTATAATCGTTTTCTGTCTTGATTGCAATGGCCTGTTCAAATACATTTTTGACCACCCGGACAATGAGGCCACAGAAAGCTGCTGCGGCTGCCACCAGAAAAAACGATGTATAATACAAACCGGAGACCAAAGTCACCACACCAACAGCAATACACAACCAGGAGATCACTCGCAATAACGTGACATTCTCCTTTTCAAATACACGCTCCCGGCGAATGTTGCGCAATAACCGGTGCAGACACAGCAGGAGAAAAAAGCCGGGAACTGCACAGCAGTAAATGGTTATTCGGAAGGCCAAATGGATCGATTGCGCTGCCGGTGAATTGCCGAAGTACCAAACGACAATCTGTGGTGCAAAGATCACTCCAGCTACCAAAAGTACAAAAAATAGCCTCGTACAAAAAATGGAAAGCATCAGAGATTTCGATTTCGTCCACATCGTGAATCCTCCTTTGATTTTCTGCTTCTATTGTAACACGCTAACAACTGTTTTGCAATATATTTTTATCGTTTATCAATAAATTCATACTGTTATTCATGGATATTCCAAAAGATGGAACGACATCGGATGTTCTTCGAAAATCGTTTGAATGATTCTTTCGTGACAAACGGTACTTTCATAGAATTCAGACAAAACCCAACAAATAAATATCCCCCGGCAAAAGCCGGGGGTATTTTATATGCGGGCGAAACCCTATATTGCTAGCAGCACGTGTCATGCCACGTTGGTACGCTCTGGCAGCTGCAAAAGGTTTGTTACTTGCTACTCGTAAACGAGTTTTTTCAAAGTTTCCCATCGTCAGCTGTTCTCCTGTCTTACCTTCTTTCAACTGCTTTTGGATGTGCTCTTTGAATCCTTTTTGCATCCTTTCCTGCTATATCTACAGAATATTCTCTACACTAGAATTCCCGATTCCGGTCTGGATATTTTCGTGGATTATCAGACTACTGTTTCCTTTCAAATATTCCATGAAGCTTGACATCAACCCTTTGGACGGTATTTCTCCCAACAGATGCACACGATTCGGACATCCTTCTGCTTCCACAATTTTTGTCTTTTTCCATTCGCAAAGAGTCCTCAGAATTTCTCCGATCTCCCGCCTCGTTTCTTTACAAAACATCTTCCTTCTATACCTTGGAGCAAATACGATCGCGATCTAAATCACACACTTTCCCATAAGGTAGGTTCCTATGAAATAGGATTTTTCCGTTTTGATCAACCTCCATAGGTCTGGTTGGTTTAGGTTATCATCGACAATGCGATATGATATTTGCAATTTCATCCTATGTGATAAACGGTTTCTGTCATTCATTGAAATATCCTCCTTTTGTTGTTCTTGGCAGTTGCCAGACCGTAAAAACATTCTTCAACAAAAGGAGGTCTTTTTTCTACATCATCGCCATAAGCCTTCTTTTGTACCACTCGCAAGGCGAGCGGTTTTATTCATACAAAAAGCCCGCGGAAAAATCCGCGGGCAAAACTGTAATCATTTGTAATAAATATACTGTCATTTTAATAAATGGCATCTGTAATAGCCAAAGCATTCCCACTCGATTGTAGGGGAAAGCTTTGGTTTATTCATACAGAACCGCTCTTCAATATGTCAATTCCCCGAAAGCCCTTTTCTTGGCGGCCAATGCTCTTTGCCACTCCTTTAAAGGGAGGAATTCTCAATACCGGTCAAACAGGCCTGTAAAATCAAACGTTGCAAAATAATCCTTCGGCGTTTCTGCACGGCGAATCAATTGCGCTGTTCCATCCTCTTTCAAAAGGATTTCTGCCGAACGCAACTTTCCGTTGTAATTATATCCCATAGAAAAGCCGTGTGCACCAGTATCGTGCAGGACTAAAAGATCTCCCATATCAATCTTCGGAAGCATCCGGTCGATGGCAAATTTGTCATTGTTTTCACAGAGGCCGCCGGTGACATCATATTTGTGGTCACAGGGCTGATCTTCTTTTCCCATCACAGTGATGTGGTGGTATGCACCATACATCGCCGGGCGCATCAGGTTGGCGGCACAGGCATCCACTCCGATATATTCTTTGTACGTGTGCTTTTCATGAATCGCCTTTGTGACCAAGCAGCCGTTCGGTCCCAACATGTAACGGCCCAGCTCCGTAAAGATTGCCACATCGCCCATGCCAGCGGGGACCAAAACCTCCTCATAAGCTTTGCGTACCCCTTCCCCCACTGCCAGAATGTCCACTTCTTGTTGATCGGGACGATACGGGATACCAACGCCACCGGAGAGATTGATGAAGGCGATATGCGCTCCGGTTTTCTCGTTCAATTCCACTGCAAGCTCAAACAAAATGCGCGCCAAAGTTGGATAATACTCGTTCGTTGTGGTATTGCTGGCGAGGAACGCATGGATTCCAAAGTGCTTTGCACCCAGCTTCTGCAATTTTTTATACCCCTCGATCATCTGCTCTTTCGTAAATCCATATTTTGCATCGCCGGGGTTGTCCATAATTGTATTGCTGATTGCAAACGTCCCACCCGGATTATACCGGCAGCTGATCGTCTCCGGAATTCCAACCAAGCTGTTTAAAAAGTCAATGTGGGTGAAATCATCCAGATTGATCGTTGCATGCAATTTGGCCGCATATTCAAAATCTTGAGCGGGTGTGTCGTTGGAAGAAAACATAATCGCCTTTCCCGAAAAACCGCACGTCTCTGCCATCATCAACTCGGTTAAAGAAGAGCAGTCAACTCCACAGCTCTCTTCCTGTAAAATCTTTAAAATAAACGGGTTCGGTGTGGCTTTGACAGCGAAATATTCCTTAAAGCCCTTATTCCATGCGAACGCCTTTTGCAGGTTGCGCGCACGTGTGCGAATTCCTTTTTCATCATAGAGATGGAATGGCGTTGGATATTCTTCGACAATCGCTTGTAACTGTTCTTTGGTGACAAATGGTTTTTTCATCTGGCTCCCACTTTCCTAATTCATTTCTATGCCGCAAGTTAGCACAGATTAACTTTCAAAATTGACGCTTACAGTATAAAAAAGATTTGTTTTTTTGTCAAGTTAAGCTTTTATAAAGTTCACTAAATTCCCTACGTATAGCGGTAATCAAAACCACATTCCTTATCTTGGGGAACTTGGTTTTCCCCCTCCATGTGTAGGGGAAAGCCAGGCAAGATCTTTTGACTTCACTATCATGTTCTTTCAATTTCTCCCCTCCACGCGGAGGGGACTCATAGATCATTTTATGCGTTCTCTCTTAGGCTATTTCACCCCCCTCCTTTGTATGGAGGGGCGCTCCAAGGGATAGCTACCCTTCGGGATGATTCCGTTTTCAATCCACGGCCTTCACATAGAGGACGCCCCAGTCGCCTGTCCGAAGCCGTTTTGTTAAATCGTATTGCAATCCATCCCCTCCATATGGAGGGTGACTGTGGGTGGATGGCCCCGGATTGGCACGGAATAAATTTCAATCCACCCCCTCTTTGTAGAAGGGTGGTCTTCCGGAATAGAAACCATGGGGTAAGGTAAAAAGTATTTCAATCCACCATTTGCAAGAATTCTTCTTCCGTGAGGATCTGGACACCAAGTTTCTGTGCTTTTGTCAGCTTACTTCCCGCTTCGTCCCCTGCAAGGACATAGCTGGTCTTTTTGGAAACGCTTCCGCTTACCTTTCCTCCAAGCTTTTCAATGATGGCCGATGCCTCCGCGCGCGTCATCGTCGGAAGCGTTCCGGTCAGGACAAAGGTCTTTCCTGCAAACCTCGTATCGCTCACCACTGTTTTACTCACCATATTTACGCCTGCATCACGCAGGCGGCCGATCAAGTGCGCAGTACTGGAAAGATCAAAAAACTGGCGGACACTCTCCGCCATAATACCGCCAAACCCATCAATCGCGGAAATTTCCTCTGCACTGGCCTGGAAAATCGCATCTATATTGCCAAAATAGGAGGTCAGTAATTTCGCCGCTTTCAAACCGATGTGCGGAATTCCCAGCGCATACACCAAACGGTACAGATCGTTTCCTTTGCTGTGTGCAATCGCATCCATCAGATTCTGGGAGGACTTTTCCCCCATGCGCTCTAACTCTTGTATCTGCGATTGCTCCAGAACATATAGATCCGCCGGAGAGTTCACCAATCCGCGTTCCACCAACTGCTCAATCACCGCCGGGCCAAGCCCATCAATGTCCATCGCATCACGGCTGCTAAAATGGATCATGTGACGCATCAACTGTGCCGGGCATTCCGGATTCGTACAGCGTATGGCCGCTTCTCCCTCTTCGCGGGTGACCGGTCCGCCGCAGGAAGGACAGATCTCCGGAATATGGTAAGGTTCTGCCTTCGGGGAATGGGCGGTTACTGCAACCACTTCTGGGATGATCTCCCCCGCTTTGCGCAGAATGACCGTATCCCCAACACGGATGTCCTTTTCTGTAATAAAGTCCTGATTGTGCAAAGTCGCGCGGCTGACGGTAGTACCTGCCAGCGTGACCGGCTCAAAGAGACCGGTTGGAGTCAGGACCCCTGTACGGCCCACATTGATCTCAATTTCCAGCAGCTTTGTCTCTTTCTCCTCCGGCGGGTACTTAAAAGCTTCCGCCCATTTGGGAAATTTCGCCGTACTCCCCAACGATACGCGCTGAGAAAAATCGTCCACCTTGATGACCGCCCCATCAATGGAATATCCCAATGAGCCGCGCAATTCCCCAATTCTTTGCACCTCTTCGATCACTTCCTGCATGGTCGTGCATGCCTTATAGAAGGGGGGGACTGGGAACCCGAGTTCCTTCAAAAAGTCCAACGATTGTTTATGGGAATGGAGTTCTTCGCCGTTGACCTGTTGTACATTGAACACAAAGATGTCGAGCGTCCGTGTCGCAGTAATTCTCGGATTCTTTTGCCGTAGAGAGCCAGCAGCGGCATTGCGCGGGTTTTTAAAAGGCTTTTCATCATTGAGTTCTTGACGGGCTGCTAGTTTAAAAAAGCTCTCGTGGGACATATAAACCTCGCCACGCACTTCTAGATAAGGAATCGAACGGGTGAGCTTCAAAGGAACGGTCCGGACCGTACGCAAATTCTCCGTGACATCTTCCCCTACAAGGCCATCCCCGCGCGTAGAGCCCCGTACAAAACGACCATCGCGGTATTCCAACGACACAGATAGGCCATCAAATTTCGGCTCTACAATGTAAACCGGGGAATCGACGGCTTCGCGTACCCGGCGATCAAAGTCCATCAGCTCTTCCTCTGAAAAGGAATCGTGGAGGCTCTCCATGGGGACTTCATGTTCTACCTTTTCAAACGTATTTAAAGGTGCAGCACCCACGCGCTGGGTAGGAGAATCCGGCTGAATCCACTCTGGATGTTCGTTTTCCAACTGTTGCAACTGCCGGTAGAGCATGTCATACTCGTAGTCGTCAATCTCCGGTGCATCTTCCACGTAGTATTTTTGATTATGATAATTGATTTGGCCGATCAATTCCTGCATCTGCTGTTTTACCGATTGTTCATCCATAGCCATTCTCCTTCCCTCGCGCAAACATCCTCTTGCGCCCGCCGTCAAATAGGCCGCCGGCGTCTCTCAACCGGCGGCCTATTTTTTCATTAGTTTGATTATACTCCATCCAACCTATGCGCGTAAAGAGATGCTGGGAAAAATTATGTTTTAAAGTTCGCCATCAATTGCGGAACTTCACCAATAATCACGGTTTCTGCCACAGGTATGTCGGTTTCAATCTCGGTTGTGCCATTGTAAGCAGGCGGCAAAAACGAATAAATACTAGTATGAATATGTAGACAAATTCGATGCTTGGTCTGATTGATTCCTGCGGATTCAAACGTGCTTTCAAAATCTGCTGTTACATTGCCGGAAAGCGTCAACCGCACGGGGATATTCGGTCCACGGCCATGTAATAATTCGCTTCCCAACAAGGTTCCCAATGGCACGCCGGTGTCTAAATGCTCTCCCAATTGTTCCTGAACACGCTGTAGGATCGACGATTTGAGCTGGTTCATCTGTGTCATATCTGTCGTAACGGCCAAAATCTGTCCGGATTCCGCACGTTCAATATTGACCAAATCGGTATAGGAGACAGAATCCGCCGCCAATTCCTCCATAACGGCTTCATTGATCGCCTCAACAGACGCAATCCGCGCCTGATTGGATACCATGGACTCGATGATAGGATGTAATTTCCAGTCTAAGAATAGAAAGATTACGCCGGTCAAAATGAAAACTGCCAAGATTTTTCCCAGCCATCCTCTTTGTCTACGGCGGCGCGGCCGGCTTCTTCTCCATCGTCTCACGGCGTATCCCTCCTTTTGCTTCTTTTCCATCATACGCAAAAGGAAAAAAGCTGTGCATACTTTTCCATTCTTAATCGTTAAATCTATCGGCTAAACCGAGGCATAAAAAGGCCCTATAAATGCCTATTACCGATAAGCTTCTCAAAACGCATGGACCTTTATTCCGATTCCATCGCTTGTGCCCAGACCGTAAACGGGTAATTGCCGTTTTAACAGCAACCTTTTTATCATCGAAAGATCGTTGTCGACCGTTTGTTTCGATCGATGCTTGAAGCAATAGCTTTTTATGGGGCGCGCCACCGTCTTTTCGAAGGGTCCTAATCAAAAAAGGCACAGAGGAACAATTCCTCTGTGCCCAAATTTAGTAAGAGCTTATTATTCTGCATCCGCAGCCGGTGCTTCCTCCTGTGCAGGAGCAGCTGCATCCTCCTCCGCCGCAACCGGCTCAAGCAGTGCACGGATGGAAAGGCTGACACGTTTCTTCTCAAAATCGATGTCCGTAATCTTCGCTTTGACAACGTCACCAATCTTCAAAACATCCTGTGGCTTCTCAATGCGATGATCCGCAATCTGCGAAATGTGAATCAAACCATCGATCCCCGGAATAATTCTGGCAAATGCGCCAAAGGTGGTCATACCTACGACCGTGACGTCTGCCACTGTGCCAACAGGATAATCACGCTTGAGGATTTCCCACGGATTGTCCTCTGCACGCTTGTAACCAAGAGAAATCTTGCCCTTTTCGCGGTCCAAGCCCTTGATATATACTTTCACAGTATCGCCCACATTGACGACTTCGCTCGGATGCTTAATTCTGCTCCAAGAGAGCTCAGAAATGTGAATCATACCGTCAATACCGCCCAAATCGACAAACGCGCCATAAGCGGTCAGAGACTTCACAACACCAGTATACTCTTTGTCCACCTCTGCGGTCTCCCAGAACTTATCGGCCAAAGCCTTGCGCTCGTCCTTCAGGACGGAACGGATGGAACCAACCGCACGACGGCGGTTGCGATTGACCTCAATGATGCGGAAGCGAACTTCCTTCTTCAACAGATCCTCCAACGGATCATTGCGGGAAGCTGTCGCCTGAGAAGCCGGAATGAATACGCGAACTCCATTGGTCACCGCGATGACGCCGCCCTTGATGACCTCTGTTACAACGCCCGTCAAAATCTCCTGGCTTTCTTCTGCTGCAGCAACCGTTTCCCAACCCTTCGCTGCATCCAAACGCTTCTTGGAAAGCATGATCGTTCCTTCCTGATCGTTGGTGCGCATGATCAGGAGGTCCATTTCGTCGCCGATTTTTACCAGATCTTCCGGTTTTGCGTTCGGGTCAGCAGACAGTTCGGCTACCGGAATAAATCCAGCCTGCTTTCTTCCAACATCTACATAGACCTCGTTGGGGGCAATGCCGACAACCACACCGTGTACCTTCTCATCTGTATTTAAACTTTTGAGGGATTCTTCAAGCATCTCCTCAAAGCTCGTATCGGCATTCTCCGTTGAATTCGCACCTGCGTTTTCAATAATTTCTGACATGGTAACTAGTACCTCCTTTATAATGCTTGCCGGTGTAGAGGCACCGGCAGTAATGCCAACGGAAGCGGCTCCCTTCAGAGCCGACAGCGGAAGCTCACCCGCTGTTTCGATGAGATATGTAGTGCAGTTCTGCCTACAAACATCGCGGAGTTTCGCAGTGTTTGAACTTTGCCTGCCGCCGATGACGATCATCGCATCGCAATGCTCGGACAATTCGACCGCTTCAGATTGACGCTTTGCAGTAGCATTACATATTGTATCAAAAATTGTGGCATTTGTATATACCTTTTTTATGATTTCCAAACAATTTTCCCATTCCGCCACGCTAAAAGTCGTCTGTGCGACAAAACATGACGGCCTATTTTTCAATTCTGGGAAATCATTTGTAAGATTTTCCAATTCTTTTGCATCTTTAAAGACATAGCAAGCTTGGCAATGTCCTCGAATTCCCTCCACCTCTGGATGGGTGGCATTTCCGGCAATCAACACCGTTTGTCCTTTAGCAGAGGCGTCGGAAACAATCCTGTGAATTTTTGCCACGAACGGACAAGTCGCATCCACATAAGCGAGCTTCAAACGGCGGATTTCATCCAACACCGCTTCTGACACTCCATGGGAGCGGATGACCAAAGTTGCATCCTTGGGAGCATCTTTTGGCGCCTCTACGATCTGAACGCCGCGTGCAGCCAAAACTTGTAACGTTTGCGGATTGTGGATAATCGGTCCCAGCGTACATACACGTTTTCCCTCATCCAAAAGCTCGAACACCATCTGCACCGCCCGGTTCACGCCAAAACAAAAACCGGCCGATTTCGCTACGGTAATTTTCAAATTTACCGTCCTCCTTGTTTGCCGGCCTTACAAAAAGTTTCCCCGGCCTTGTCCCATTTATGAGCCCTTTTATGAAAAAGCCCTTGCTGATTGGCACAAAAGAACCCTGCCAAAAAACAGCGCATCGATCGTCTACAAAACGCTCATCACACAAAATACAACACAAAAGCTCATTTTCTTTCAAGCAATCCATTTATTTTTTCCGCCAAGAGCCCCGCCGCCTCCCGTACGTTTTGAAGCGAGTCATCCGAAAGAGAAAGAGCCGGAAGGGGAAGAATTTCACCAAAACGCACCACAACGCGCTTCAACGGGCATATTCTCCCTTGGAAAGAGATACAAGCAGGCAAAATAGGCGCCTTTGCCTTGGCGGCCACCAAGACGGCGCCCGCCTTGGGCTTAAATGGCGACCGATCAAACACACAGCGCCCCTGGGGAAAAATTCCAACTGCTCCGCCCTCCCGCAGGATGTGAACCGCCGTCCGCACAGACTCTGCATCCCCTTTGTCCCTACGGACTGGAAATGCGCCAAACGCGTAAAGAAGCCATCGAACAAATTGTCCATGCTCTTCAAACAGCTCCGACTTTGCCATAAAGCGAATCTCTCTGGGCACCGGCAGAGCCAAAAAAAACGGGTCCAGTACGGAACGATGGTTGCTGCAAATGACAACAGGGCCTTCCCGTGGAATATTTTCTGTTCCCTCAAAGCGCAGGCGAAACAGAAGTTTGCCAATCGGCATCAGCGCTCTCCTCCAGAACCGATATGCGGACATGTCCGGCCCTCCTCTGCATGGTATGTAGCCCGGCTAAATGTGGTTTGAGGCATCCTTCTCTTCCAGTTCCCGTAAATCGCGTTCCCGCAGCGCCCGAATCTTGTCCATCACCAAACGGCTGGCATTTCGAAATTCCACACCAGAGCCCTCATGTATTCCCAGCTCTTCAAACGGAATCAGTTCACCAAACGAAACCACCGCACGGTGAAACAGGCGTGGCCTTTTGCTCCCGATCGGCGTGATGCAGACCGGCAAAATTGGAGCATGGTTGTTGTATGCGAGCATCACCGCGCCCGCCTTCGGTTTGCCAAATTCACCGTTTTTGGATCGAGTCCCCTCGATAAATACTCCAACCGCACAGTCGTCACGCAACAATTCTGCCGCCGTGTCAATGGCTTCCACATCCCCCTTGCCGCGCTGTACAGGAAATGCACCCAATTTCTTCAAAATAAAGCCAAAGGGTTTAAACTGAAAAAGTTCCGCCTTTGCCATGTAATAAATCTGTCTGCGCTGGGAACAAGATAAGCGCACGGGGTCCGAATTGGCCATATGGTTACAACAGACGACCACACGGCCCTCCTCAGGGAATAAGTCCCTTCCCTTTACCGTGTAAGGCGCAAATGGATAAGTCACCCATGCCGCCAATGCTCTTGCAAATACATAAAGAGGCGTACTCCTCATTTTTCAACCACCGATCTCCGGGAGTCCCGGCATTGTTTTAACGACCTCTGTCCAATCGACAGACTCGTTTCTAAGAAAGCTTTTCTTGGACGGTCTTTAGCAGGCGTTGAAGCGCTTCTTCGCGTGTCAAGCCAGTGCTATCTACCAAAATAGAATCGTCTGCCGGAACCAACGGCGCTACCGCACGATGCGAGTCGTCATAGTCGCGCTGTTTCAGTTCTGCAAGAACCTGCTCATAGTCAGCCTCCATCCCTTTCTCCAAAAGCTCTTCATAACGCCGTCGCGCCCGCTCTTCCGGAGAGGCTGTCAAAAAAATTTTAACTTGTGCGTGGGGAAGGACCACCGTTCCAATGTCCCTGCCATCCATCACAACATGGTTGGTTTTAGCGAGATCCCGCTGCAGGTCAAACAGAAACGCCCGTACCTGCGGAACCGCAGAGACATTGGAGGCCGCGATCGAAATATCCTGCGTGCGTATCGCATCGGATACATCCTCTTCCCCCAAAAATACCCGCTGCTCCCCATTGCGGAACGCTAAGCGAACCTTCACCCCTATCAGGTTTCCTGCAACCGCGTCAAAATCAGTGGTAGGAATCCCCAACCGGCGCATATACAGCCCGATGGCCCGATATAAAGCCCCCGTGTCCACATATACATATCCCAACTGCTTGGCCAAAGCGCGGGCCATGGTACTTTTCCCGGCCCCTCCCGGTCCATCAATGGCAATTGCATTCATTCTGTTTCCTCCCTACTGCATGGAATTCGCGGCAAGCCGGCCGGTACAAAACGCGATCTGTAGATTGAAGCCGCCGGTATAGGCGTCCACATCGAGCACTTCTCCGGCAAAATATAAGCCCTTGATTCGTTTCGATTCCATAGTCTTTGGATTGACTTCCTTTACGGAAACGCCGCCGGATGTGACAATGGCCTCCTCAATCGGACGAAAACCGGAAATCTCCACCGGATACGCTTTTAAAAGCGTCACAAATGCACGGCGCTGTTCGCGTGTGATCTGATTACATTTTGTCTCCGGCAAAATCCCGGAACGCCGCACCAGCACCGGAATCATTTTTCGCGGAAGCAATGCGGAAAGCGCATTGATAAAATCCCGATTTTTGTTCATTTCAAAATCCCTCTGCAAACGAGCATCCAGCTGTTCTGGGCGTAGCGCTGGTTTCAGATCGATCACAATCCGATACCGTCCCGGCGCCATATCCCGCATATGGGCACTGGCGCTCAAAATCATCGGGCCAGAAACCCCAAAATGAGTAAAAAGCATCTCTCCAAAGTCGCTGTAGACCTCTTTCTTCTTTTGGGTGTCCAAAACACGAATTGCCGTATTCTTTAGCGACAATCCCATCATCTCGGAACAGTCCGTCCCTTTTGCCACCAACGGGACCAATGATGGGCGCAGGGGAACCACGGTATGACCTGCTTGCCGTGCAAGCACATATCCGTCTCCGGTGGAGCCGGTGCCGGGGTACGACGCTCCTCCACACGCAATGAGCACATTGCGTGCAAGGACGCAGGCGCCGTCTTGAAGCTCAATCCCCTGAACATGGCCTTGTTCCAACAGCAACTTGGCTGCTTGCCCTATTAGCATTTCCACGCCACCGCGTTTCATATACCGAACCAACGTATCCACCACATCTACCGCACGGTCGGACGTAGGAAACACCCGGTTTCCCCTCTCCACTTTGAGCGGTAGCCCCTGGTTCTCAAAAAAAGCCATCACGTCCCGCGGTGGAAACGCCGAAGCCGCGCTGAATAAAAACCGCCCGTTGGACGGAACCGACGCAATGAACTCCTGTACATCGCAGTCGTTTGTCAGGTTACAGCGCCCCTTACCGGTAATCATCAGTTTTCGCCCGGGCCGCGCCTGTTTCTCCACCAAGCAAACCTGCATACCGCGGGCCGCTGCCGTACCAGCCGCAAGCATTCCAGCCGCCCCGCCGCCGATCACTACAACATCAAATGGTTGGCTCACTCTTGTGTTCATCCACCTTTTCATAAACTCCATATTCGTCCCAGATGTCCTCCAGATTCTGGAATACCTTTTTGACTTCATTGGATTTTTTCAGGGCTATGGTGACAATCAGGGCATTAATTAAACTGAGCGGTGCACAGAGGGAATCGACAATCGAAGCAATATCACTGCGTGCCAAAAGCAAATAGTCTGCTGGCTCTGCCAACGGTGATAAATTGCTGTCTGTGATAGCCACAACCTTTGCGCCGCGTTTCCGGGCAAAATTCATCGCTTTTACCGCCTTGCGGGAATAACGCGGAAAACTAATGCCGATCACCACGTCGTTCTCGTCAATGCGGATCATCTGCTCAAAGATCTCTCCTTCGCTGGTGGACTGCACCAGAAGTACATTTTCAAACAGCAGATGCATGTAGTAGGACAAAAAAGTCGCCAACGCCAAGGAACTGCGCGCCCCTAAAATATAGATCTTTCGAGCCGAGGCGATTGCATCGGCCGCTTTATAAAAGTTTTCATGGGATGTCTCTTCCATGGTCCGCCGAATGATGTCGATGTCCTGGTTGAACACCGAGTCGAGAATATCATTCTCTCCAATGCGATTGGCGGTGACTTCCATCCGCTGAACCGACGTGAGCTTATTCCGGATCATCTCCTGCATGGCCTGCTGCAACTCCGGATACCCAGTATAACCGATCTCTGTGGCAAAACGCACCACAGTAGATTCGCTCACCCCCACTGTAGCGCCCAGGCGTGCGGCCGTCATAAACGCCACCTTGTCATAGTGCTCCAATATATATTTTGCAATCAGCCTTTGGCCCTTTGAAAAACTGGTCATCTTGTCTTGAATTCTGACGGTCAACAAGTTATTCATTTCAAATCCCATCCCCGCGCGGTAGATTTCATGAGGTTTGCCGCCACGTTCCGCGCGGAAAACGACGGCACTTTTCCAAATTAATGCAAAAAATAGTGGAGCTGTTTTCTCCAAATAAATGGCAAAAACGGTTCCACTCTATATTAAAACCAAAGTTTTGAAAAATCAAGCTTTTATTTCAGGTGAAGCCACCGCTGTACATTCTTATGCATGCGTTGGCAATAGACAACCACTAAACAAGAAAGGCAATAATCATACAGCAAAAACGCAACATTTCCAATCAACAAAAACACCCAAGGAAGGTACACGCCAAAGACCGTGAAACTTTCTTCTGGGACTCCTAATAGATGAATGGAAAGAATAAACTCCACGATCATAGCCACATTGAACAACAGATATTTCGCCAACCAAGTGAGAAATCTCCTCGAAAACTGTTCAAAATAGGCCTTCAGGATGGGATAATACCCAAAGAAGAGAACAAACATCGCTACGGCTTCTTTATCCGCCACTACCAAAAACGACAGCAAAGATGAAGCCACAAACGACGGCCACGCCCATCCCTTCCCCAACTCAATCACAGATAATATCCATAATGCCCCTGCTATAGCCGGCAGTGTATAAGAAGCAACCGGGAACAAATTGGTCAGAAACATCAGCGCTGTGCTCAACGCCACCAGCATTCCACTGAACGCCAGCTTCATCGTATGGTTTTTCAACAGCAACCGCCTCCGCCAAACGGGTTGCAACAGGCATCACAGCAAATCGCAGTCGCGCAAATATCGCAGAAACTACACCCACCCACAGGCTGGGCATTGGGATTGTATCCGCCATAAACGCCATTTCGACGGTTGATCGCTTGGTTCATCGCCGCCCGATATTCCATATTATTGGGGTCCATCTGACAGGCGCTGGAAAAATGGTTATATGCTTCTTCCATCCAACCACGTTTATACAGGACGGTTCCTTTCAAAAAATGCCATTCTGCATCGCGCCCCTCCACAGGAACACCATTCAGAATTTGTTCTGCATCCGCTATGCGACCCGCCATAATCAAATTCCGTACATCGCTAAAGCTGGAACGGGAATTGGCATAGGAATACCCTGTATAACCTCCGCCCGGTTGTTGCGCGCTTCCAGCAGTATGCCCTCTACGCTGGGCCATAATCGTGTCATAGGCTTGGTTGATCTCTTTCATTTTCTCGTCCGCGAGATCTGCGACCGGGCTTCCGGCATAATTGTCTGGATGATATTTTTTCGCCAAGGTGCGATAAGCACTTTTGACTTCATCATCCGTCGCAGTGGGAGAGATTCCCAAAATCTTATACGGGTCCGACATGCTTTTCTTTCTCCTTCTCAAACAGGATTGCTCGCTGCATTTCCGGCAGGCCGAGAAATATCACATTGGTAACAATCGAACCAAACGATTGCAGGTCCATCAAATTAACCACCGCGATCAACTGAGAGAGCGTCGCATTTAGAATCTGATTTGCCTCTGCTTTCACTTCTTCCAGCCGCTCCGGGGAACAATTGGACTGTAATTGTTTTGTCACAATAAAAGGGTTAAAAGCCCCTTCGCGTAAATCTTTTTCCAAGTCGTCCGCTGCATCTATAATATAGACCCAGCGGCCCAAAAAATACCCCGCCTGCCGCACAAGACGGTCTTCGGGGCTCAATTCCGGAGCTTCTGCGCCAAAAGCAAACACCTGCTCCATCATCTTGGCAGAAGGCTCCGCATAAAAGTCAATACTTTTCCCAGGATTCTGTTCTGCGGCTGCCTGTTCCATGGTTGCCAAAGCGACAATTTTATCCAATTCAGGATAGTCTCTTTCCGCCTTCCGGCGCATTCGAGAGACAAAAGGAAGCATAAAATACGACCGTAAACGCTTTAAAAAGCGGTCATCGGCTATGTTGTCCCGCACCTTTTGATAGACCATAATCACCGAAAGTGCGGAGGCCAAACGCAGTTCACGCTCCCCACCTGTACAAAATCCGCACTTTTTCATCGGATTGACCACACAGCGTCCCTCTTGAAAACTTGGACACCTTTTGTGTAAAGCCATCATCCACAACGCATAGAACGTGCAGTCATAACTGAGCGTCATCCTGGCAAAGATACCATAACGGTCGCCCAATTGCCGACATAAAGAACAATAAACCGCTCTATACTGTTCATATTCGCGCACACGCAACTCAAACTTTTGAGGTCTGATATATCCAAACACGAGGTCATCCTCCTTATGGTGCTCTGCGGGCAACGCCCGCCATGCACGTGCAAATTCCAAAGGGAACCTCGCCGCGCCTGCTCAATTTTCATGCGAATTTCTGCAAAATGGACTATTTAGTATTCTACTATATCCGCTACAGATATTTAATTAACAATATGTAAATTTTTCTCCATCTTCCGACGAATCTCCGTTATACCTCCACTGGATATTCCGATTTGCCATCAAACAGGGGTCTTTCCCATATGAAACCTGGGGAAGCTCTCCACTTTCCACCGAATGCCACTTGCTCCCCCGTGACTTTTAGCGATACATATGTTAAAATAAAAATTGCAAATATACGAAAAAGTATGGAGAAATCATCCATAAAGCTTTACAAAAAGGGGAAAATAGCATTATGCAGTTTATCCGGCACACAACCACAGACAGTGAAGGGTTTCAAAAGGCCCTTGCACTCTATCAAACTAGCTTTCCAGTCCGTGAGCAAAGGGGGCTCGACGAACATATCCGAGCTCTGACGAATCCGCAGTTTTACTGTGAAAGCATCTGGGATGGGAAAGAATTTTTGGGTCTGATGTTTTATTGGGAATTCAGCGGATACAGCTACATTGAACATTTCGCTATCCAAACCGATCTTCGCGGAGATGGGATTGGTTCTCAATGTCTCAAAGAATTTTGTAATCAAAGAGACCGCGTGATCTTAGAAATCGATCCGCCTGTCGATGACATATCCATTCGTAGAAAGGGATTTTACGAGCGTTTGGGATTTCATTACGATGGATATTTCTACATGCATCCTTCCTATCAAAAGGGATGCACTCCTCATCAGCTTCTGATTATGAGCTGGCCCAAATCCATCACGGAGGAAGAATACCGTGCCTTTTCCGGTGATTTATGGGGAACGGTCATGCAATACAGCCAAAATCCCAATCCTGTCTCATAACAAATCCATTAAGAGGAAGGACAAAATCCCCGTCCGCACGCTTGCAAGTTGTGGGACGGGGATTTTTATGTCCAGACGTTTACGGACGAATCCGCAAACGTTGCCCTGGATAGATCAGATCCGGCACTGCGATGTCATTGAGCCACATCAGGCGTTGTACGGTCGTTCCATATTTCTCTGCGATTCTAGATAGCGTATCGCCGGGACGTACTACATACCATTTTGGTACGCTTGTGTTCGTATTGGTATCCGGTACGAAGATCCTTAGTTTTTGACCTGGGTAAAGCACATCCGTGTCAACAAGGCCATTATATCGGGCAATATCATTGACCGTCGTGCCAAAGTTTTTGGCAATATTCCAAAGAGTATCGCCCTCTCTCACTGTATAAACAACGATGGCTGGCATTGAAGCTCTCTCCTTTACTAAAAGTTAATAAAATACGCCAATCCATCTTATGTACCATACGGACAAGAAGTGCATCCTTCCCTCCTTTTCCTTTTCATTTTCCTACAGCAAATACACAAAAAAGTGGCACGTTTGAACGCTTACGCATATTTTATGCAAATGGATCGAAAGAGCTCTTTTGTGAGCATATCTCTTCATACTACACAATTCCTTTACCAATTTTTTACAGGATTTTAAATATTGCACAAAGAATTAGGCTTGCAATTATGCAACATGTATGATATAATCCTTTATGTAAACTACAAGGAGGGAAACATGAAACTATACGACATTAGCGTGGGTGAATTTGTGAACCTGCTTGAACATGCAAAAGGGAACATTTATTTGGTTACGGAAGAGGGTGTTTCCTTTGGGTTGAACAGCAAGCTGGCACAGCTTTATGGTATTAAGATGCTGCTCGAAGACTCAAATGACAACAAGGTTTCTCCAGAGATTATCGTAGAAGACAAGGAGGACCAGGAGATGTTTCTTCGCTATTGGATGTCCCGGTGCGCCAGAGTAAGCGGCTGGACATCGAAATAATAGCAGAGGAGTCCTAAGGATTCTTGTCTATCATTTACATTGTATTTCAGTAGTTTACATGGTATAATATACCTAAATCCTAAAAAATTAATTGGAGGGAATAATTATGAAATTATATGACATCGATATTCAGAAACTTCTTGATCTTCTTGATAAAGCACAGGGAAATGTCTATCTGGTAACAGAGGATGGCAATACCCTCAATCTTAAGAGTAAGCTGTGCCAGCTATACGGTGTACGCGCTCTTCTGGATGGCGCAAAAAGCTCTAAGGTTTCGGCTGAGTTGAAAGTGGAAAACCCGGAAGACGAATCCATGTTCCTGAACTATATGATTGGCAACTAACAAGCTTTCACCCAAAAATGATTCGTGCCGCTGCAACTTTTAAA
>ENA-ORMO01000304-ORMO01000304.1-human-gut-metagenome-genome-assembly--contig:-NODE-304-length-74208-cov-4.337370_pt1 | contig 74208 bp, 68 predicted proteins | sample MGYA00242106_ERZ509001 | MGnify/ENA primary metagenome ERZ509001 (study PRJEB26280, sample SAMEA2338736) | human gut metagenome | biome: human gut; feature: human-associated habitat; material: faeces...
GACCGTGGTCAATGGAAACGGACTGGCGCCGAGCTTCACAGTGGGCAACGGAAGCGTTCTGAAGACGCAGTTTGTGTCCCAGATCGGCAATGACTACTACTACAGAGTTTATGCAGTTGGCACACCGGGCCAGAGCACAGGCGTTTACACCACACTTCCGGGCCAGAATGCAAAACTGCATTGCACGGTAATGGTAGCTTGAACGATTTTTGAGTGAATACCATAGTTACATAGTAAATGGTAGCTATGTGGAAACTTCTCGCGGGGGAGGTTTCCGGCAAAAGTTGAATAGCAAGTAAAAAGCGCCTCCTGCCGCAGGATTGCCCTGAGGCAGAAGGCGCTTCTTTCTTTCACGACCGGTTACGAAGTAAAATCTGCATAAATATACTCATATTCCGCATTGATATAATAAGTTTCAAAGTTGATTAATTTAGGATTTTTTAGTAAGGCGCTTTGGCGTATTTGAAGAGGTATCAAGGCGGCGTCTTCTAACAAGATCGTTTCAGCTTGTGCAAGTAGACTCATCCGGCTCTGCGGGTCCATTTGGCGATTAGCCGTTTGAAAACATTCGTCGTATTCTTCACTTGAATAACTGGCACAGTTATAGGAGGAATCCGATGTCCAAAGTTCCAGATAGGTTGCCGGGTCCGCGTATTCAGGAATCCAACCGGAGAGTGACATTTCAAATTTATGAATGGTATCCAAATTCATATGTGTGTTGTAGGGAACAGACAAGATATCAATTTGAATCCCGAGCGTTTCTTCCAACTGCTTTTCAATAATTTGTGCTTCTGTTACGGACCAATAATCGTCTGTAACCAATAATTCCAATTGAATATCCTCTGCTCTTTCAAGATCCAGTTCTTGTAGAGCCGTTTTTAGATAATTTCGTGCCTTTTGTGTATCTCCATTCAATGGAAATGCTTCCAAGGGGTATTCTTCTCCAAAGGTTTTGTGAGCGCCAGGGAGAATAGGGAGAACATAGCGTGCGCTGGCAGTTACATCGTCAGAACCAAGAGAATCAACGTAGTCGTTTCGATTAAGTGCATAGTTGAGAGCTAAACGTAGATTTTTGTTGTTTAAGGGGCAGCTTCCGTCCATATTTAAGCGAATAAAATCATTCGCACCATTAAAGTAGTAATGAATATAAGGGGTCATATCTGGGGATACGTCGGTGGTAGCGACAGGCATAACGTCCAGTTTTTGATCGAGAAACATCTGATAAAGCTTGTTAAAGTCAGTGGAAATAACAATCTCGACTTGATCCAATTGAATCTTATCGGCATCCCAATAATAAGGATTCTTTTCCAAAAGGATAGAATCATTTTGCTTCCACTCCTTTAGGCGGAATGGTCCATTGGAAAGAGAGTATTTGCCTATTTCAGAGCTCTCTTTTTCAGAAGGAATCGGACTGAACGTTGGCAATGCCAAAAGTTGTAGGAAATAAGGGGTGGGATTTTCTAAAATAAATTGTAATGTTGCATCATCAATTGCGCGAACTCCTAAATATTCCTCTGAGAGTTCCTTTTTATGAACCTCTGCCGCGTTTTTGATAGGATATGCCATAAAGGGGCGGGTTGAGTTCTCATCTGCCAACATACGTTGAATTGCATAGACAAAATCCTGTGCGCGTACGGGTGTTCCATCGCAGTAAAATGCGTCCCGCAGGTGGAAGGTATATACCAATCCATCTGTGGAGATTTCATAAGATTTTGCAATTCCATAAAGAAGCTGATCTCCGTAAGTGCGCATCAATCCCTCATAAATGTGGTACGCAATGGTTGCTTCAGAAGTGGCGTCCACCTTTTGTGGGTCTAAAGTACTTGGCTCTTGTAATAGCGCATATCGCAAAACTTTGGGATGTGTATTGTCCACAGAAAGGGGTTGTGGAGAGGAACAAGAGGTTAAACCCAAGAGTAAACAGAGAAGTACGGCAAAATAATTCGTTTTTTTCACATATATCACCTGAAATAAATAACACAAATTTGTATATTTTTTAGCATATCATAAACTATTTTTAATAACAAGGCACCTACGAGATATAAAAAAATAAATTCTTAAGAAATTATTGGAAATGATTATTCAGTAGAATTTTGAACTTTACAAACTACGTTAGACTAAAAATAGGGAGGTCCCGTTGAAAAGAGGCACGCACATGAAAGTTTTACGAAGAGAAAATCGAAGGTTTATCTGGACAGCTTGTCTGTGTTTTCTGACCATCGGCGCGATGTTTGTTTTCCATGTCTTGGAACTATCGCGTGGACAAGATGTGCCCCACATCGAAAATAGCACCGTGGACTTGCGCGGAGTCGATTTTAACACGGGAGAACCTATTTTTTTAGATGGCGAATGGGAGTTTTTTTGGCAGAAGCTTTTGGTGACCGATCATTTAGAGGGAGAGGAACCCGATGGTTTGATGTCCGTTCCATCCTATTGGACACAACAAAAACAAGATGGACATTATTTGCCTTCAAAAGGATATGCCAGCTATCGGTTGCGGATGATAAACTGTCCCCCCGAAGCAGATGTGTTAGTGGTTGTCCCAAATCTTCCATCGGCTTACCGAGTGTTTTTAAATGGGGAACCGTTTTCTGGAAGCGGAACTGTTTTGAAAAATCTGCGGAATATTGAAGTTTTTCCAAGTTTAAAGGAAGAAACCACTCTTCCTTTGCGCTCTTCTGAATGTGAATTGGTGATCGAGGTATCAAGCCGGGTGTATCCTGGATTGTGTTTGACCCCTATTTTGATTGATCGTTCTACGTATGAACGAAACGCAGAGCGGGACATGATCTTTAGCTCTCTGCTAATGGGAATTGCGATTGTTTTTATTATTTTCTATGCAATGGATCTCATTCTAAAGCCGCGAAGCGGCTACTCTATATCCATCCTTCTTCTGATGCTATTATTTCTAATAAAGAGTTTTTCCAGGGGACCTATCTTTTCCGCGCTGTGTTCGTGGTCTCCTGTGCCGTTTGATTATATGCTGTTTCCTTTTCACATCTTTGGCGCAGCAGCCTGGGTGATTTTGATTTGTGCCGCCCCCAGGGCGTCAACAGCCCGAAAAAGGAGGCGGCGTGTGTTCTGCGTATCTATGTTGGTTCTTACAGATTATTTCATTACGATCAGTGTTGGATTAATTTTCCACATTACCTGGTGGTGGGTGATATTCGATTTACTATTAGCGCCGATCTTTTTCGCTGTAATGGTGGTGCCAATTCTTCAGGAGGACCGCTCCGCCAATCCTTATTTTTTCCCGTATTATATTGGTTGCCTCTGTGTGTATGTGGGAAGTTTCCTGGGAGATATGGCTTTGTCAGGGCTCTTTTTGATCGACGACAGCTTTGCATTTCCCATCGGGTTAGTCTGCTTAACAATCGCGATCAAATATATGGATGGAAAACGTTTGAACGCCATCCAAAATGAGGCATTAAAGGTAGCCGAGATGCGTGTTGAGTTGCAAAAGGCTCAGATCAACCTTGCTTTGCATCAAATACAGCCCCACTTTCTCTATAATGCGCTTCTGGCAATCAAGGTGCTCTGTCGAAAAGAACCGGAAAAGGCAGAAAAGGCGGTTTATGATTTTTCGACCTATTTGCGTGGCAACATGGATTCCATTGAAAGTACCGAACCGATTTTATTTGAAGAGGAATTACAGAATATACGCGCTTATCTAAATATTGAACAAATGCGCTTTGGTGAACGTTTGCACGTTCATTGGGATATTCGATGCAGCAATTTTATGGTGCCGCCGTTGACAGTCCAACCCTTGGTAGAAAATGCAGTGCGGCATGGAATCTGTAAAAAAGTAGAGGGGGGAACCGTTTCGCTGATTACCTATCAAAAGGATGGCTTTATCTGGATTGAAATTCTGGACGATGGGGTGGGATTTGAGATGGAACACCTACAATCGCCTTCTTTTGGTGGAATTGGGATTAAGAACCTTCGTTATCGTTTGAAAACCTTATTGAATGCGGAGCTGGACATTCAAAGTGTGGTGAATCAAGGGACAAGGCAGGTCATTCAAATACCAGAACAGGAGGCGCGGCTCTTTGATGAGGACGATGATTGTTGATGATGAACCGTTGGCAGTGGAAGAACTGGCAGATACCTGCGAGCAATTTGAGGATGTACAGATTGTTGGACGTTTTTTGCATGCAGCGGAGGCTTTAGCGTATGCAGAAAGTCATCCAATCGATTTGGCATTTTTGGATATCGAGATGCCGGGGATTCGAGGTCTGGATCTGGCTCATCGGCTGCATGCGATCAACGATCGGATTGCCGTCGTTTTTGTGACGGGTTATAAGCAGTATGCATTAGATGCTTTCAATGAGGATGCTTATGGTTACATCTTGAAACCCTTTGAGCCCAAAGCGGTGAGAAAGGCGATTGACAAAGTGAGCCGAATCGTGAGACCTGTTGAAAAGAAAAAGGCCTTTATTCGCACGTTTGGACGTTTTGGTTTGTTTGTTGATGACAAGCCGGTGGACTTTCGAAGCAGTAAGGCAAAGGAACTTTTTGCTTTTTTGGTGAGCCAGGATGGGGCGCTGGTGGATATGGATTCAATTATAGGGACCCTGTGGGAAGAAGAACAGTACGACAGTAAGGTCAAAGCAAAATATCGGAAAGCGTGTATGTACCTGCGACAGGCATTGGAGAAAGTCGGACTGGGAGAAGCGCTTATATCCGTTCGAGGAAAAATTGGTATCAATTGTGAGCGATTTGACTGCGATTATTTTCGATTGGTAGATGGAGATCTTCAAACCGCAGCATCTTTTGCAGGAGAGTATTTGTTTGAGTACTCGTGGGCGGAAGAGATGTTACCGAGTGTGCAGAGAATGGCTGAAACCGTCTTGGCTTCAGGCCAGAAACAGGACTCTTCGTATAAATGATTTAAGCAGAAAAGAGGACAGTCTTGTTCTTTTGCTTCTAAATTCTGCTTGAAAGGAGCAGCGCATGCAGACAAATCGACTCTTTACGATTTTATATCTGTTGATGGAACATAAAAGCATGACGGCGGCCCAATTGGCAGAACGATTTGAAGTTTCTCCAAGAACGATTTATCGTGATATTGATTTATTGTCTGGCGCGGGGATTCCGATCTATGCCAGTAAGGGTAGGGGCGGTGGAATTCGCTTGCTACCCCATTTTGTATTAGAGCGTTCCCTTTTATCCTCTGAAGAGCAGGATGAGATTTTATTTGCCTTACAAAGCCTGCGGGCTGCCAATATGCAAGACACACAGGTTTTAACGCGCCTAAATGGCTTGTTTCAAAAACATGGGACGGACTGGATCGATGTAGATTTTTCAACATGGAATGGGGGACCGGCAGAACGGGAAATTTTTAGCCAGATCAAGACGGGAATCCTGGAGCACCGAGAATTGGAGTTTTGTTATTCAAATAGCTTGGGCGAGACAACACAGCGTTGTGTTGAGCCCTTAAAACTGCATTTTCGAAATAGCAGCTGGTACTTGCAGGCATTTTGTCTGAGCAAAAATAATTTCCGGACATTTAAGATTTCTCGAATGCGTCAAGTTCGCTTAACCGACCGTCGCTTTGTAAGGGAACGAACGGTACTCCCGGAGATTGCTGTTCCTTCTTATGAACCAGGAGCGCAGATTTCTTTGACGCTAAGGTTTTCTCCAGCGATGGCGTTTCGTGTATACGATGAATTTCTGCCGGAACAAATTTGTCGGGATAAAGATGGCTTTTTCTTGGTAAATCTACAGCATCCGGAAGACCCCTGGCTTTGTGGGTATCTGTTATCTTTTGGTGCTCATGTCGAGGTTCTCTCTCCAACGAGACTGCGAGAGCAGATGGCGAATATCGCTCACAAGGTTGCAGAATTGTATCAAAAATAATTGCTGACCGCTTTTTAATATGACATACTCCTGTCCTATTTTGTTGGATATACTGATTCCAACAAAAACGGGGGATTCCCCGAGAAAGAAGGATATTGTCATGAAATATGAGGTTGTGGCCCTACAGGAAAAGATCATCGCTGGAATTGCGACACGGACCAGTAACGCCGATCCGGAAATGAAGCAAAAAATCGGAAATCTTTGGGAGCGTTATTATCAGGAGATTGATACTTCTCTTGCCGAAAAGAAGAATCAAACGGTCTATGGCCTATATACCCATTACGAAAATGGTGTAAGTGGATCTTATGAAGCTTGGGTGGGCAAACAAGTCCAAGACGGCGACTCAATGCAGGAGGGAACTCGATATGTGACCATTCCTGCCGGGCAGTATGCAAAGTTTTCTTTTCATGGGTGTGCAGAAAAAGATGTAGAACGCTTTTGGCAAGAGATTTGGAAGGAAGGACTCCCGCGTAAATTTACGTGTGATTTTGAGGAATACGCTTTTGTGGAGGGAAGCGATTGCCACGAAGCGGATATTGCTATTTATGTAGCGTTGGCCGATTTTTGTCAAAGCTGTGGGATGCCAATGACAGAGGATAGCCACCGAGGGACAAATGCGGATGGAAGCAAAAGCAAAGAGTATTGTTGCTACTGTTATGCAAACGGCGCTTTCGTTGCAGATTGTACAATGGAGCAAATGATTGATTTTTGCTTGGATATAGAAAAGGATGCAGGGAGGTATCAAGATCGTGCGGAAGCCAAAAGAGCGATGATGGCGTATTTTCCTCTGTTGAAGCGGTGGAGCCAGAGATGACAGGGGGATTGCCTTTTCCACGATGAGTATGATAAGATGGAAAAAACGTGAAAAGAGGCATGAACAATGAAATCTTATCGGAAAGAGCTGTGGTTCCATGTCCCGAGGCGCAGAGGGCTGGTAAATATCACGCCACAAGTGGAGGAAGCACTACGCGAGAGTGGAATTCAAGAGGGTTTGATTCTTGTGAACGCAATGAACATTACAGCAAGCGTTTTTATCAATGACGATGAAGCGGGGCTCCACCACGATTATGAGGTTTGGTTGGAAAAGCTTGCTCCAGAGAAGCCGTATGACCAATATCAACACAACGGTTTTGAGGACAATGCGGATGCCCATTTAAAGAGAACCGTTATGGGACGCGAGGTGGTGGTAGCTGTTACAAATGGCCGCTTGGATTTTGGAACGTGGGAGCAAATTTTCTATTTTGAGTTTGATGGAAAGCGCGATAAACATGCTTTGATTAAAATCATTGGAGAATGAATTTGAGAAAAAGGAGGACCGCCCCAAAGATTTCTTTGGGGCGGTCCTCCTTTTTGAACTTATCTGCGTTTTACATGGCGAACTTCATTGGGAGATTCACCAAAGTGCTTCTTAAAGCAGAAGCTGAAATAATGGGGATCGGTATAGCCGACCGCATGTGCGATTTCCAAGATCTTTTTATTGCTGGATAAGAGAAGTTCTTTCGCATGCTCCATTCGAATTTGATTCAGCACATTGGTGAAAGAATCCCCCATAGCTTTTTTAAAAATACTGCTAAAGTAATTGGAACTGATATGTAAGTGCTCGCTGACTGTTTTTAAGGATAGATCCGGATCTGCATAATGCTTCTTCAGATAGTTATATCCGCGGGAGGAGAGAGAGGCATCGTTATCACAGAGCTGATAGGCGACATAATCCATCACATTGTGGCAGAGCCGCCGGAGCCACGCCTGAATTTCTTCGGGCGATTCTTCACTGAAGATCTGCATAATTAGAGTCAAATTGCGTTCAACATTTAGATCAAACTCTGGAATTAATTTTTTAGCCGTGCGCGCAATGATAAAGTACAGCTGAATCACCTGCATTTGACATTCTGATAAAGAGACGCCCGGCGCAGACATATTTAAAAAGATCTCATCAATAAAGGCAGAGGCTGCTGCTTTATCGCCCGAACGAATGATGGAGTAAAGCGCTTCATCGCGCTGTCCGTTAAAGAGGGAGTTGAGAATCTCCCGACGGCTTAAAGGGCGTGCATCCAGCGATTCTCGGACCTTGCGCATGGTTTCTTCCAGTTCTCCTGCTTGGACAGGTTTTAATAAATAGCGTTCTACATGGTAAGTAATGGCCTCTTGTGCATAACGAAAGTCGTGTTCGGCGGTTAAAATGATAAGCTTTGTCAGTGGATTTCCTTCTCGAAGCGCTTTTGCCAGAGAGAGGCCATCCAAAGAAGGGAGGTGTATGTCTGTGATGAGTACATCCGGTTTTAAGATTGCTGCCGCTTCGCGCGCTTCTTGCCCATCGGTAATACTGCTGATGATTTCAAAACCAAGATCTTTCCAAGGGAGGAGCTGTTGAAGTGTTTTACTGAAATTGCGGTCAGCGTCTACGATCATGAGAGAATACATGCTGGTTTCCTCCTTGATGTGATGAATAAGATAGAAAATAGAGGATTTTTTTGATAAATATTGTGTATAAAATACATTATATCACTTTATTAAAATCAGTCAATTATAAAACAAAAAGTATCAAAGGAATGTAGGTTATTGCAAATATAGCCTCTATAATGCGACTCTCGAATCGATTCGGCAATAACTGTTCCAATAAAGGAGCGGATGACTGCTTGCTTTTGCCCTTAAACGCGTTATAATAAACAAGAGATGGAATGGGGAGAGGATGACGATTGCCAAAGTTATATTTCAAGTATGGAGCGATGAATAGTTCGAAGTCCGCCAATGCCCTAATGGTAAAATTCAATTATGAAGAACAAGGGTACCGTGTCGCGTTATTGAAGCCCAGCTTAGACGACCGCGATGGGGTAGATATTGTTAAATCACGCATAGGACTGGAACAAAAGTGTTATGTGATTGATCGGACGGTCAACCTGTTGGAGTGGTATAGAGCGCATCGTGATTATCAAGTGATGATTGTGGATGAGGCACAGTTTCTCACGCCAGAGCAGGTTGAACAGCTGAAGGATCTTGCCGTGGATGCTATTCCTGTGTTGTGCTTTGGATTAAAGACCGATTTCCAGACAAAAATGTTTCCAGCAAGTAAACGCTTATTTGAACTAGCGGATTCTCTTTCTGAGATCAAATCAGTGTGCCGCTGTGGCAGAAAGGCTGAAGTGAATGCCCGTATCCACAATGGAAAAATTGTCAAGGAAGGGGAACAAATTTTTATTGGCGGAAATGAGAGCTATATCGGCATGTGTTATAAGTGTTGGAGAGATAACCAGCTGTCTGTACTTATGGATTCGCAAAATTCATCTAGCTTGTAAAAGAGAAACCCCGCAGAATCCACTGGGATTCTTGCGGGGTTTTTGTTCACACAAATACGGAAATCCTTCAAAACGCAATAGAGTCAGTAGGATTTCAAACAAAACAGCAAACATTATCGATCCTGAGGACATTCCTCATCTGTTTCAAGAGAAGTTGTTTTTGGGGTATGGTCAGAGCGCTTTTCCAGAGAACCACGAAATTGCATCTGTTCCTTTGTAAAACCCTTTTTATACAGACGTCTGCGGACCGATTCGCGCAGAAGCGTGTACAGGACGGAAAAGGTCGGAATTCCTAAAAGGATACCGACGATCCCAAACAAATTGCCACATAGAATAATTGAAAGCAGAACCCAGATGGGCGGCAGGCCAATCGAAGTACCTACCACGCGGGGATAAATCAAATTGCCCTCGATCTGTTGAAGAATCAGGAAAAAGACAATATAGGTAACAGTGTACCAGGGATTCACCAACAGGAGAATAAAACCAGCAGTAAACATGGAAATATAAGGACCAATGATGGGGATTAAGCTGCACAGAGCAACGATTGAACTAATCAATATGGCATAGGGGAGACGTAGAATGCTCAAACCAATATACACCAGGAAAAACCAAATGCAGGCCTCTGTAAGCTGTCCTCGCACAAAATTGGAAAAAATACGATTGGCCATACTGGATATTTCGATGGTACGCCTGGCGGCGCGGTTGGGAAGGAAAGCATATAAAAGTCGTTTTAAGTGTGTCGTAAGCTTTTCCTTGCCAAACAGCATATACATACAGAATATGAAACTCATTGCCATAGTGAAAATGCCATTCGCTACACTGGCCGTAATATTGAAGATCGACCCCATAAAGTTCGAGGTGACCTCCGTTGCCTTGGATAAAAGGGAGGCCCAATCGATGGAGATGGAATTAATCTGTTCCTGTGTAACATTGTACTTTTGCAGCAGGCGAATAATCTCGTTGGAAAGGCGATTGATATATGTCGGAGCATTTTTCACGAGGACTTCCAGAGATGATACGAGCTCCGGAACCACAAATAGGATAATTGCCCCGAGAATGACGATTAATGTTAAAAAAGAGAGCACGACACATACTGCGCGGCGGCATTTGTTCCACAGTTTCAGATCTTTTTTGTTTAAAAATAGAAAGACCTTTTCTTCGTAGAACTTTAGAATAACATTGACCACAAAGGCAATTGCAATACCAATAAAAAATGGGGATGCAAGCGAAAAGATCGAGAGGATAAAGCCAAAAAGCTTGTCCAAATGGAACAGCGCGAAGATCAATAAAACGGTATAGGTAACGACCAAAATGACTCGCTTGGTCAATTTAGAATCTTCTACGAGCTGTTTGAAATTCATATCGTTCACTCCTCAAGCCCATTATAATACGCGCCGCGAGCGAAGTAAAGAAAAGACCGTTTTGTTTTATCTATCATTTAACCGAACAAACGCCGGATGCCATAGGATGCCCATGGTATCCGGCGTTATACACTTGTTCTAATAAATTTATTGGAACAAGGAGCATATGGATTGCCACAATTGCTTAAAAATGTTTACCACGCGGTCCCAAAAGTTGGTGGGCTGCTCATCTGGATCGAGGTCTTCGATGGATTCTTCTGTATCATCGACGGAGATCTCTTCCGTCCGCAAAATCACTTGGATGCTCGAGGGCGTGGGATTTTTACGGGAGGTGAAGGAGATCATTTCTTCTTCTGCATCCAAATTTAGGAATTTGCTGTCATTTTCGTACTGATCTAACTGATCATCCACAGCTTCCTTGATTGAACCATTTGCATTACGAAGGTCGGTGGTGCTGTCCGAGGCATTCAATGCTTGGGAAAGTGCGCCGATTAATCCATCCAGAGTCTGTTGCGTTCCGGAATTCAAATGTTCTCCACTTTCTTTCATCAAGGTTTTCAGATCCTGTAGGAACGCAGAGGTGCTGGTCAGTGTTGAACTGAGCTGTGCCGTCAGTTCGGAACAGTCCGATAGAAGAGAGCGCGTTCCTTCCTTGTATTGATTCAGCGTCTCATTTAAAGTCGCAACCGTAGAAAGAAAAGAGGAGCAAGTATCAATGGCTGCTTTTAATGAAGTGCCAGAACGGTTGAGTTCACCGATGACATCGGCAGCAGAATCCAAGTCAGATAGCCCTTTTAAGTCCTCCAAAAGATCGTCTATAGAACGGCCGAGTCCATCTAAAGAACCAATTGTGTTACGGATATTTTCAAAAAGATCGCTCAGCTTCTTACGGGTTTGATCTAGCTTTGCGATATTTTGTCCCAATTGGTCGCGATACTTTTTCAGCGGAGCCAAAAGCGTATCGGAAACTCCTTGTTGCGTGAGATCTTCGATTACCTGATTCAGTTGATCGTAAGCGCCTTGAAGGCTGGCTTGAAGCTTTCCAAGGGGGTCCTCCTGTTGATCGATGGCATCCTGTAAGTCATTCAGATCATCTTCAAATGGGAGAACCGAACCCGTTACATCTTCAATGGCATCCTGGAGGTTAGAAAGGTGCTTACGGCTGATGGTAGCGTTGTTCAATGCCTCCTGTAAGTCTTCCATGCGGTTTTGTAACTGGGAGAGTGATTGGTATAGACTGTCTAGGTCGGTGCGAAGGAAGTCCGTGGTTTTTACCATGGAATTGATGTCTGCATTGACATCGTTGACCAGCTGTTCCCCGTTTTGTAAATGGGGGACTAACGCTACGATTTTTTGAGAGAGTGCGTCCAAATTGTTTAAAGAGGCGTCCGCTTCCTCATATAGATCCCCTTTGGCGGACTGGATGGATGCACGGGCCTGTTGAAGCGATTGCAAACCCTCCTGTGTCATTTTTAAGCTGCCAGACATATCATCCAGGACTTCCAATATGCGATCCAGGCTGGTATAGATGGAATCGGCCGAATCGCCGATGGTGTCTTTGGCTTCCTTTAATGTCTTAATCTCCTTCATTTGCTCTAGGGTTCCGGGAATCATCAACATGACTATGCCGGGGGTTTCAAAACAATCTGTACCAATACGAATGGTAAAAGTGGTATGCTCACCGGGAAGCGCTGCGAACAGGATAGCCTTATACGTACCAATGGATTGGGTTTGCGAACCCGGCGCCTCTATACTGAGAACATCTTCGACGTTGACCATCGTAGCAGCTTGCAGGAGCATGTTATTTTGATAGTAAGCTTCCGCACTGCCGTTAGGGATACACTCAACGTTAATTTCAACGAGTCCGGATGCGCCAGCCAGCTTGGGTGCTTCCGTGGGGACGCCATTGAGCTTATACGAGACTTTGAACGTCCACGGAAGGACGATGCTGTTCTGTTTCGGCGTACATTCATAGAAGAAGTGTTCCTTTGTGTCTGGAGACAACTTCCAAACAACGCCGTCATCTGTCAATTCCGGTTGATCATACCCCGACATGTTCGTAACCTTTGTATAAGAACCATAGTCGGTGAATTCCCGATTGCCATTGAGACTACATCCTTTGACAACACTCGTTCCAGTGATAGCACCATAGTAGTCCATGTTGACATAGACAGCTTCGTCCGTTGTGACCGGTATATTGGCCGCATGTGCAGGAACCGTTGCAATGGGAAGTAGCATGGTCAAACTCAAAATATAGGCGAGAAAACGGTTACTTTTCTTCATGATGGGAATCCTCCTTCCAAGCTTCGTTCGCGTGTTCAAGCGATTTTTGCGATTTCTTTTGTTTGCGTTTTTCTAGCCAAGCTTTTCGTTTACGAAAACGCATCGCTTTCCGAATGGCACGTCGGCGCATCCGGCGTTTCGATTCCAACGTAAGCTGTACTTTGCGCATTTTTGCTGCTCGTAGTTTTTCGTATTGTGCGCGGCGATACATTTGATTAAATACAAGTTGATCGCTTAATACCAACAAAACCGGGAGAAGGAATAGCACTAACGTTAGGCTCAAAAGGGCGCCTCGTCCAACGAGATGTCCCATATCGGCAATAGCGGATACAGTTGAAATATAGTACAAACCATATCCTACAATCGTCAGAATAGAGCCCGAGGTGAGGATGGACAATGCACTTTGTGCAATTGCATGAATCGCCGCCTCTTTTTTGGGGAGATTCGTACGCGCATCCAAGTAGTTGTTGGTCATCAGAATGGAGTAGTCCACCGTTGCACCCAGCTGCAAGCAACTTACGATAATATAACCCATATAAATCATGGTATCGCCGGTCAAATACGGCATAGCCATATTGAAAAAAATGGCCACTTCAATGGGAATCATCACGACAATTGGAATAATCGCAGAATGGAACGTAAAAAGAATCACAATGGCGACGCCTAACAAGGAAAGAACGTTGACAAAATTGTAGTCATTCGTGATGATGGATTGGATATCCTGCGTGGAAGGCGTCATACCAACCAGGTAGGAATCTTCTGGATAATAGGATTCAACAATGGATCGAACTTCATCGGTACACTGGTAAGCATATGTACTTTCGTCCTTCGTCTTTAGGTAGATCAGCATACGGCTGTAGTGATCCGTATGGAGCTGACTGGTGAGGGACTCAGGGAGAAAATCCTCAGGAACTCCTTCGGGCAAGGTGCCGGCCAACGATGTGACGGATTTGACATATTTTAAATCCTGTAATTCTTGGGTGAGGGCACGTTCCGTCACATTATTGGTGTTGGGAATCAATGCGAGTACAAGATTGCTGCGCCCAAAGCGTGTGTTGATTGCTTGTTCGTCTTCATAAACTTTTGTCCCAGGGCTGGAACCCAACGCACCATTTCCATAGCGGAATTGGTTCATATTTTGGGCTGTGAATGCTGGAACAACAAGTAGAGCGACTAGAATCAAGACTCCATAGCGAACCTTAAAGACGACTTTGCCAAGCCCTTCAAAAGAGGGCATAAAAGAACGATGTGCGGTTCGTTCGATTTTGTCGCCCCAGCGGAGCAACAGGGCTGGCATCAGCAATAAAACAGTCAACAGGCTGATGACAATCCCTTTTGCAAGTACCAGCCCCATATCGAACCCGATTTTAAACCGCATTAGCATCAGGACAAGGAATCCTACAATTGTGGTTGCTCCGCTGGACAGAATGGACGTTACAGAACTTCTCACCGCATTTGCAACTGCTTGCACCGGTTCAATCCCCGCATGCCGCTCTCTTGTGAAGGAGTGCAGCAGAAAGACCGAGTAATCCATAGCAATGGCCAACTGTAAAATAGCGGCTGTACTGAATGTAAGAAAGGAGATTTCGCCTAAAAAGATATTGGTTCCCATATTGATGATGATGGCAACCCCCATAATGAACAGGAAGAGGAACGGCTCAAACCAGGATGTTGTGGTCAAACAGAGAATGACTGCGATCATGATGACGCCCATTACCATAGCAATCGCAATTTCCCGTGTCAAAGTCTCATCCAGGGATTTGTTTTGTACAGCCGACCCCATCAAGTATCCTTTGTCGCCAGTGATGTCCTCAATCTCTTGGATGGCATCATGCGTTTTGGGGTCGGAATCCCCCTCGTCAAAAATGATGTCCATGACAGCATAACCGTCTTTGTAGTAGTCTTCGATATTGTCATAATTGACGAATAGGTTGGACTGATAGACATCGGTTGCCGTATCGGCCCAAGAAACCATGTTAACGCCGTCGATGTCAGCAATACGGTCTTTATACAGTTTTGCTTCATAGAGTGAAACCTCTCCAACCATCACGCGAGCGGTACCAGGATAACCGAATTCCTCTTCCATGACATTAAGGCCGGCCTTTGACGGCGCATCGTCGGGGAGATATTTGCTTAGGTCATAATTAACCTTGACAAAGCAGAAAGCGATGGCACTGAGGATCACGGCAATCGCAAAAATACGTTCAATCCAGTTGCGCTTGTTGATGATGAAGTCGATTAGATTATGGGAAGTGTGCTTTTTCTTTTCCAATTCCGATCGCCTCCAATGAAAAAGTACTAGGAATGTTTTAGGATGGTTCTGCCTTCATAGGAAAAGAACGTTAACCTGTATTCCGTTGGGCAATGCCAATGATACTGGATAAAAATCAGACTTGTATATAATAAAAATACATAATATATAAAATATTCCATCTGAAATTGAAAAGAAAGTTTGAAACAAACATACAAATTGGGAAGGTTAACCGAGGCGGTTTGCTTTGGACAACCGCTGGCCGCGCTTGCGATACTGCTGCGGAGTCATACCTGTATAGCGCTTAAAGATCTGGATGAAATAGCTTTGGGATACAAAGTGCAAAAAATTGCTGATCTCCAAAAAGCTCTGATCGGACAACAGAAGCAGATTTTGTGCTTCACGTACGCGTGCCTGTTGGATATAGGAGGTTATCGTAGAACCTGTTTCCTGTTTAAAGAGGTGGGATAGGTATCGAGGACTCAGCTGAACCTGTTCGGCAAGAATCGATAGGGAGAGATCTTCATGTAGGTGATCTGTGATATGTTGAATGCACTGTGTAACCGGTTCGGAATAAGTATTCTGCTTTTGTAGATTGGCCACTCGTTCGGTCAGATCAAATACTAAGCGTGCACACAACATATAAACGTCTTTGACCTCCGTACAAGATTCCACTTGCTGTACATAGACATCGCTGAGGCGACAGGCGGATTCTGCACTCATCCCGCCGGCGATTGCAGCGCGAGCGATAACAGCGGCAATGGCGATGCAGGTATCCTTGCTTTGCCGCAGTGGATTGGAGGAAAGTGTTCCGGCGGTCCCCGAAATGTAAGAGTCCAACAATCGCTTCAATTCGGCGGTATTCCCAGTCTTAACACATTCTGTAAACATCTGCTCATGTTCAAAAGAGACCGGCATATTCGTCAGCTCTTTCTGGGAAAAATAGCTGGATTCCAGCGCGCGGTCGATGGCTTCTTGCGGAAGTTGTTCTTGTTGAGCAATGAAAAAATCGGAGAGGCCGATTCCCTCTCCGAGTATCGTTAGATGCAACATCTGCGTGTACCGAATAAACTGTACGGTATTGTGAATGGGCAGTTGCTTTGCCGCATTGTAGAGCCGGTGTGTGTCCTGACAGGTATACAGTGGGGCAACACTGCTGATCTTACTCTGGGAGATTTCTCCCAAAAGCGCTGGCCCTAAAATGAGATAATAAGGGCGGTTGTCCCGGAAAAAAGAAATACAAGCATACGATAAAATGGAATGATACGTTTGTAGGACGGGGCACTGCTTGGCATGGGCAATCAAATTTTCTGCGATGGATTGGGAAAGGCCAATTCCTTGAAATTCCGGTAAAGAAGGACAGAAGAAGCGCGAGGAACCGCACTCGTCGAGAATAAGAATGGGGATTTGCGATACTTCATAAAGTAATTTGCAGAATTCGCAGATTCGCTCCCAGTCATTATGAAATTTCATGTCGATCTCCATTTCCCGCTTTTTCAAAAGCGTCAAGAAAAGTTCAAAAACTGGTAACATATTTTGTGCTGCAAAAGTCTATAGTGAATATACTATATAGAATATATTATATATAAATGAAAACTATTTGAACAAATTATTGCCAACGGAGGTGCAGCATGGAGATCATTGCGTTTAAAAATATGGTATGGGATCTGACGCGACAGATTTCCGATGGTATGGACGAATTGTTTCGCCCGATCAGCGCCCATTATGGGTTAACACATATGCAACTTCGTATTTTGCTGGAACTCTGGGCCGAGCCGGAGTCGCAAACAATCGGCAGCCTTGGACGTGCGCTGGGAGTGACCAGCGGGAATATGTCCTCTATGTGTAAGCGTTTGGAACAGGAAGGATTCCTCATCCGATTTCGTGATATAAAGGACGAACGCGTGGTAAAGGTTGCCCTATCTGAAAAAGGACAGGACGCGGCTCTGGAAATTGACCGGCTAGCAGAAGAACGATATGCTTCCTGCCTACAGAGGCTTGGAAAAGAGCGAATGGAAGTGATCGCTTCTGATTTGCAGGAAATCAACGCATTGCTGCATGAGATGTTGGCGAGTCATCAGAAAGGAAATGTAGAATGAAGGAACAAAAATCACCTAAGAAGCCACTTGTATACTATTATGTGATTGTAGTGGTGGTGCTTCTCCTCTTGAATGCATTGGTTTTTCCGAGCCTCTTTGGGACACGTGTCACAGAGGTCACTTATGATGCATTTCTGTCCCAGTTGGATGATGGAAAAATCACGCAAGTGGAGGACCAGGAAGACAAGATTGCCTTTATCGGCCAGGATGAAAAAGGCAAAGAAGCTGTTTTTGTCACAGGAAAGATGGAGGATGGAGACACCTTAAGCAAACGGTTGCAGGAAGCTGGCGTGCAATATGGCAAAGAGATTCCAAAGGAGGAATCTCCACTGCTGACCTTTATCCTTTCCTGGGTATTCCCGATCCTCATGTTTGTTATTTTGGGACAGCTTCTTACGCGATACATGCAGAAGAAACTGGGCGGTCCGAATGCCATGACTTTCGGAAAGAGCAATGCAAAAATATATGTAGAGGCCAAGACCGGCAAAACCTTTGCCGATGTGGCTGGACAGGATGAAGCAAAGGAAGCGCTTTCCGAAATCGTAGATTTTCTACACAATCCCTCTAAGTATGCCGATATTGGCGCAGCTTTGCCAAAGGGCGCTTTGCTAGTGGGCCCTCCCGGAACCGGTAAAACCCTTTTGGCACAGGCGGTGGCAGGAGAGGCAAATGTGCCGTTTTTTTCGATTTCCGGCTCAGAGTTTGTGGAGATGTTTGTCGGAATGGGTGCAGCAAAAGTGAGAGACTTATTTAAACAGGCCCAGGAAAAAGCGCCCTGTATTGTGTTCATCGATGAAATCGATACCATTGGAAAGAAACGCGAGAGCGGTGGCATAGGTGGAAATGATGAACGAGAACAAACCTTAAATCAGTTGTTGACAGAGATGGACGGTTTCGATGGAAAGAAAGGCGTTGTGATCTTGGCAGCCACCAACCGGCCCGACTCTCTGGATAGTGCACTCCTGCGTCCGGGGCGTTTTGACCGCCGGATTCCAGTGGAACTGCCCGATTTGGCTGGACGAGAAGCAATTCTAAAAGTCCATTCCAAAAAGATCAAGGTAGCGCCGGACATCGACTACAATGCAATTGCCCGTGCAACAGCGGGAGCTTCTGGTGCAGAGTTAGCCAATATCATCAATGAGGCGGCCCTGCGTGCAGTACGTTGCGGCCATTTCAGTGTGACACAAGCGGATCTGGAAGAGAGTGTAGAGGTTGTGATTGCCGGTTATCAACGTAAAGGTGCAGTGATTTCCCCGAGAGAAAAAGAGATTGTCGCTTACCATGAAATTGGACATGCGTTGGTCGCCGCCATGCAAAGCGATTCAGCCCCTGTGCATAAGATCACAATCATCCCTCGAACTTCGGGAGCCCTGGGCTACACCATGCAGGTGGAAGAGGGAGAAAGGGTTCTGATGTCCCGTGAAGAGGCGTTTAATAAGATTGCTACGTTGACGGGAGGCCGCGCGGCGGAGGAGTTGATCTTTGGTTCCTATACCTCCGGGGCGTCCAATGATATTGAGCAGGCCACAAAGCTTGCTCGTTCCATGGTGACCCGGCTTGGTATGAGCAAGACTTTTGATATGATGGCACTTGAAACCGTAAGCAATCAATATTTAGGGGGGGACGCCTCTTTGACCTGTTCGCCAGAAACTGCCGCAAAGATCGACCAGGAGGTCTTAGAGTTGATTCGCTCTGCCCATGAAAAAGCGATTGCTATTTTGAAAGAACACACAGAGAAGCTCCATGCATTGGCACATTATCTATTGGAAAAGGAAACGATTACGGGCGACGAATTTATGGAGATCCTAAAAAAATAACCGAACAGGACGGCCGAGCGATTCCTTTGGGGATTGTTCGGCCGTCAGTCGTGTTGATTCCATTTTGCTTTTATCAGGGGCCTGTGTTATAATCAAACTCGGCTGATATGTGGAATGGTTTTTGTGGCGGAAAAAGGTGTGATCATTGCCAAACAGGCGAGGTCTATTCTTGTAGAGTAAAAATGTAAGTAGTCAAAAAAACGGGTACTTCCCGGGAAATAGGAGCGTATCTATGGCAGAACAGTGGAAAATGGTGATCCCATGTCTACTCGGCGTTGAGGGCTTGGTAGGGGACGAATTGCGTGCAATGGAGGTACAAAATGTGGAGCCGCAAAATGGCCGTGTCTTTTTTACCGGTGATGCAGCGACACTTGTACGCACAAATCTTGGCTCGCGATATGGGGAACGTGTTTTGGTCGAGCTGGGAAATTTTGAAGCGCGCAGCTTTGAAGAACTCTTTCAAGGGGTCAAAGCATTGCCATGGGAACAATGGCTCGAAAAGGATGATGCGTTTCCAGTCAAGGGCCGCTCGCTCAATTCAAAGTTGGCCAGCGTTCCGGATTGTCAATCCATTGTCAAAAAGGCGGTGGTGGAGAGACTAAAGGGAAAGTACCATTTAAATTGGTTTGAAGAGACCGGCGCATTACATCAGATTCAGTTTTTGATTATGAAGGACCATGTCAGTGTGATGCTGGATACTTCGGGAGCGGGACTTCACAAACGCGGATACCGGGCGAACGCCACGGAAGCGCCGATCAAGGAAACGTTGGCGGCGGCGATGGCGTACCTTGCCCGCGTGCGTCGTGACGGTATCGTCATCGATCCATTCTGCGGTTCAGGGACAATTCTGATAGAAGCCGCGCTCTATGCAAAAAATATTGCTCCGGGTTTGCAACGTACATTCACAGCGGAGCGTTGGAGGAATATTCCATCTGCGGTTTGGAAACAGGAGCGTGCACGCGCGCAGGACTTGGTGCGCCGGGATGCGGATTTTAGCGCATATGGGTATGATATTGATGGGGCTGCGGTTCATCTAACCTTAGAGAATGCACGAAAGGCAGGTGTGATTTCTTGCGTTCATGCGGAAAAGCGGGATGTGGCCTCTTTCCAGCCTTTGGGAGAACGCGGCGATGTGATCTGTAATCCACCCTACGGGGAACGCTTGTTGGACATCCGGGCGGCAGAAGAATTCTATCGGATAATGGGGAAGGTATTTACCCCAAAGAAAAAGTGGAGTTACAATATCATAAGCCCCGATGAGACCTTTGAAGAATGTTATGGTAGAAAGGCAGACCGGCGCAGAAAATTATACAACGGTATGATTAAATGCCAGTTTTATCAGTACTATAAAATGGGATTTAGCAAATAGGGAATTCGTTCGCTATGGTGAAAAGACGGGGTATACCGTGTAAAGAGACAAAAAGGACCGGACCAAAAGGGAGCGCGGATTGGTACAAAGCAACTTATTCGCCAGTGCCAAGACATAATGGCCGGAATTGCATGTGCAGTTCATCAAGCTCTCCTGGAAATCCGGCCCTTTTTTGCATATTTCTGGACGAATTGTAAATAATTTATGAAATTGCATTTTTTCGGGAAAAACCCCTTGATTTTTCAGCAGCAAGTGGCTAAAATAGTCTTAGCACTCAAAGATAAGGAGTGCTAAGATCATATCGTTTCAAGCGGCGCGATCAGAATACCGAGCAGTTTGAAAGGGTACGCATTGATTTTGTATGATATATTTCTGAAGGAGGAAATTTAAATGACAATCAAACCGTTGGCAGACAGAGTTCTGATTAAGATGGAAGAAGCAGAAGAGACCACAAAGAGCGGGATTATCCTGGCAGGTTCTGCAAAGGAAAAGCCGCAGGTCGCGGATGTCATCGCAGTGGGCCCCGGCGGTATGGTAGATGGCAAGGAAGTTGTCATGAATGTCAAGGTGGGAGATCGCGTAATTACCAGTCAGTACGCTGGCACAGCGGTCAAGATGGACGGCGAGGAATACACCATCGTTCGCCAGAGCGACATCCTTGCAGTGGTTGAATAAGTTATATTCGAACATTCATATCATCATATTTGGAGGAATGGATTATGGCAAAGCAGATCATCTATGGCGAAGAAGCAAGAAAAGCTCTGCTGAGCGGTATCAACCAGCTCGCAGATACGGTTAAGATTACATTGGGACCGAAGGGCCGCAACGTTGTGTTGGATAAGAAGTTTGGTGCTCCGCTCATCACAAACGATGGCGTGACCATCGCAAAAGAAATCGAACTCGACGACCCGTTCGAGAACATGGGCGCACAGCTGGTGAAGGAAGTTGCGACTAAGACAAACGACGTTGCTGGTGACGGCACAACGACGGCAACCTTGCTGGCACAGGCGTTGATCCGTGAGGGAATGAAAAATGTCGCGGCTGGTGCGAACCCGATGGTTCTGCGCAAAGGCGTACAGGATGCAGTGGACGCTGCTGTAGGCGCTCTGCGTGAGCATTCGAATAAGGTCACCTGCTCTGACGATATTGCCCGTGTTGCAACGGTTTCCGCTTCGAATGAAGAAGTCGGTAAGCTGATTGCAGATGCAATGGAGAAGGTTACCTCCGACGGTGTAATCACCGTTGAAGAGAGCAAGACAGCGGTCACCGACTGCGATGTTGTAGAAGGCATGATGTTCGATCGTGGTTACATCAGCCCCTATATGGCAACGGATACCGACAAGATGGAAGCGGTTCTGGATGATGCTTACATCCTGATTACCGATAAAAAGATCTCCAATATTCAGGAAGTTCTGCCGCTGCTCGAACAGATTGTACAGGGTGGTAAGAAGTTGCTGATCGTCGCAGAGGACGTTGAGGGCGAGGCGCTCACTACGCTGATCCTGAATAAGCTGCGCGGCACCTTCAATTGTGTTGCTGTCAAGGCCCCGGGCTTTGGTGATCGCCGCAAGGAGATGTTGCAGGATATTGCCGTATTGACCGGCGGCCAGGTGATTTCTTCCGAGCTGGGTTTGGAATTGAAGGATACCACCATGAGCCAGCTGGGCCGTGCACGCCAGGTAAAGGTTGACAAGGAGAACACGATCATTGTCGATGGCGCGGGCAATCCGGACGACATCAAGGCGAGAGTGCATCAGATCCGCAGCCAGATTGAGACCACCACGTCCGACTTCGACCGTGAGAAGTTGCAGGAGCGCCTGGCAAAGCTGGCCGGTGGCGTAGCAGTCATTCGCGTTGGCGCTGCAACCGAGATCGAAATGAAGGAAAAGAAACTCCGCATCGAAGATGCTCTGGCAGCAACAAAAGCAGCTGTCGAAGAGGGCATCGTAGCGGGCGGCGGTGTTGCATTGATTGACACCATCCCGGCGGTGACGAAACTGTTGGAGAGCGCAGAGGGTGATGCAAAGACCGGCGTGCAGATTGTTTTGAAGGCATTGGAAGAGCCGGTCCGCCAAATTGCAGCAAATGCGGGCGTAGAGGGTTCCGTGATTGTGGAGAACCTCAAGAAGGAAGCAAAGGTTGGCTATGGCTACAATGCTCTGAGCGGCGAATATGGCGACATGATTTCCTTTGGTATTGTCGATCCGACCAAGGTTACCCGTTCTGCCTTGCAGAACGCAGCTTCTGTTGCACAGACCGTCCTCACCACCGAGAGCCTGGTGGCAGACAAGAAAGAGCCGGTTCCGCCGGCAGCACCGGCAGATCCGGGCATGGGTGGAATGTATTAATTGTAAATACCGTGGATGTTTCAAAGGACTTGGATTCCAAAAATCGGAATCCAAGTTCTTTTTTGCGTTTTTTCCAGTTTTTACCGAATAATAATTACAAATTTGTAAGCAATCTATGAAAAGCGCCTTTTTTCGCGATTGCGGAAGCCTGGATTCCCCTCAGAACGTCCTGCTTAGGAGAAATGAGTAGCTTTTCTAAAGACGCCGAAATCCGCCTTCTCTGTCTTTTTCCGCGGTTTGAGGAATTCGACGGGGTATGATAAGATAGGCACATCACCAGAAAGGAGGTGCGACAATGGGAATGAGTTCTATTTTCTGGCTGGTGGTCATCGTCATCGCTGTCGTTGTAGAAGCTTGTACCGTTCAATTGGTTTCTATTTGGATGGTAGCCGGCGGCATTGGGGCGTTGATCGCCGATCTGTGTGGAGCGCCATTTTGGATTCAAACAGCTATTTTTGCCGGCGTGACAGCTTTGGCGCTCGTGATAAGCCGCCCCATGGTCAAAAAGGTGATGCACTTTCAAAAGGTGGACACCAATGCGGGTCGATACATAGGGAAAACTGGTATCGTAACCGCGCAAATTGACAACACAGAAGGTGTAGGTCAGGTGACTGTGCTCGGCAGTGTCTGGACAGCGCGCTCTTTGGACGGCTCCATACTTCTCGAAGGAGAAAACGTCGTAATCAAAGCGATTGAAGGGGTTAAACTGATTGTAGAGCCGGAACACCGGCGTCCTGAGGCCGAATAACAACTGAGTTGAGAAGAATAAAGGAGAATTGTTTATGCCATATGTCATTATTATCCTTGTCTTGTTGTTGGTCGTAATTGTTATCGCCAACATCAAAATTGTTCCACAGGCCCACGCATACGTTATGGAACGGTTGGGCGCTTATCATGTAACGTGGGAAACCGGGCTTCATGTCAAAATTCCATTTTTGGATAAAATTGCAAAGAAGGTCTCCTTAAAGGAACAGGTGATCGATTTTCCACCCCAGCCGGTTATCACAAAGGATAACGTTACCATGCAGATCGATACAGTGGTCTATTTCCAGATCACAGATCCGAAGCTCTATGCCTACGGCGTAGAAAGCCCAATTTCTGCAATTGAGAATTTGAGCGCGACTACACTGCGTAACATCATTGGCGATTTGGAACTCGATCATACGTTGACCTCTCGCGATGTGATTAACACAAAAATCCGTCAGATTCTGGATGAGGCGACCGATGCATGGGGGATCAAGGTCAACCGTGTGGAGCTGAAGAATATCTTGCCTCCGGCAGAAATTCAAGATTCCATGGAGAAGCAAATGAAGGCAGAGCGTGAACGCCGCGCCCGCATTTTGGATGCAGAGGGACAAAAACGCAGTGCAATTTTGATTGCAGAAGGCGAAAAGGAATCTGCAATTCTGCATGCAGATGCACTGAAAGAGGCTAAAATCCGGGAGGCGCAAGGCGAGGCAGAGGCTATCCTTTCTGTGCAGAGGGCTCTTGCGGACAGTATTAAAATGCTGAATGAGGCCAATCCCGGAGAAGGGGTCATTGCGATCAAGAGTTTGGAGGCATTCGAAAAGGCTGCGGACGGCAAAGCAACCAAGATTATTATCCCGTCCAATTTGCAATCTCTTGCAGGATTAGCAACGTCTTTCAAAGAATTCGTATCGGATGACTCGAAGCTCGCAAAATAATCCGCTCCTGTGTTAGAATATACAAAATACAGGATAAAAAGAAGGAAACGTCGTCCGAACTGGACGAAAACACGAATTCCCTGGAAATCGCTTGCTTTTGTACGAAAAATATCCTAAAATAGAGGTAGAAATTTGCCGTGCCGGCCGTGGCGTCCGGAAAAGCCGGAGGCAGAAAGCAGCGGAGGAATGGCAATGAAGAGGATTTTCGTTCGTAAAGGGGCATTCATGGGAATGGTTGACGGGATGGGTGTATCCTTATCCCTTTCTATATAAAAATTTAGGCTGCGTCGTTTTGCCGTCGCAGCCTTGTTTTTATGTCCGCTTCGAAACGAAAATTTTCTGACTACTAAGAAACAGGAGCGTGTAAAAGTATGGCAGTCAAAAAAGTGGCAGTGATTATGGGCAGTGACAGCGACTTTCCAACGGTGTCTGCGGCGATTAAACGGCTGAAAGCGCTTGCAATTCCGGTGGAGGTGCACGTGATGTCCGCACACAGAACGCCCCATGCGGCGGCGGACTTTGCACAGAATGCTGTGAAGAATGGCTTCGGTGTCATCATTGCGGCAGCCGGCAAAGCGGCACATCTGGGCGGTGTATTGGCAGCTCATACCACCCTTCCAGTGATTGGTATTCCGATTAAGTCTTCCACCTTGGATGGTTTAGACGCTCTATTGGCAACCGTACAGATGCCGAGTGGGATTCCGGTGGCAACCGTTGCCATCGACGGCGCCGACAATGCAGCGATTTTGGCAGCACAGATGCTGGCACTTTCGGATGAAACGTTGGCAGCAAAACTCCTAGAGATGAAGCAGCAGATGGCGGATGGCGTTGCAAAGAAGGATGCTGCGATTCAGGAAAAGGTAGCGGAATTATAATTTTGTGTGACCGGCTCTGCCGGAGAGGAGAAACGTATGAACAATAACAGCTATAGTGATCGTTATAAAGAGGCGGGCGTGGATGTGACTGCTGGCTATAAGGCAGTCGAATTGATGAAAAGCCATGTGGCGCGCACTGAAATCCCAGGGGTAGTTTCTGGAATTGGCGGTTTTGGCGGTCTCTTCCAGCCAGATCTCGGAGGGATGAAAGAACCAGTGCTTGTGAGTGGCACGGACGGTGTGGGAACAAAGTTAAAAATCGCTTTCCTGATGGACAAACACGACACCGTAGGAATTGACTGTGTTGCCATGTGCGCCAATGACGTTGTTTGCTGCGGCGCGAAACCGTTGTTTTTCTTGGATTATGTAGCCGTGGGAAAAAACGTGCCAGAAAAAGTGGCTGAGATTGTCGCTGGCGTAGCAGAAGGCTGTGTCCAATCCGGCTGCGCGCTGATTGGCGGCGAGACAGCGGAGATGCCGGGCTTTTATCCAGTGGACGAGTACGATCTGGCAGGTTTCTGCGTGGGAATGGTAGACCGTGAAAAGATCATTGATGGCTCAAATTTGAAGGCGGGCGACGTTTTAATTGGCCTTCCTTCGTCCGGTGTCCATTCCAATGGATTTTCATTGGTTCGTAAGCTCTTTGCGATTGACGAGGAAAATATAAAACTCTATGTTCCAGAATTGGGCGCGACCCTTGGGGAGACGCTGCTGACTCCGACAAAGCTTTATGTAAAGCCTGTGCTTGCCCTGTTGGACCGCTGTGAAGTAAAGGCGATTTCTCATATCACAGGCGGTGGATTCTTTGAAAATATTCCACGCATGTTGAAGAGCGGATTGACTGCCAAGGTGGAAATTGCTTCCATTCCGAAGCTTCCGATCTTCGACCTGATGCAGAAGAAGGGCGACATCCCCACCCGCGAAATGTACAATACCTTTAATATGGGTGTGGGAATGTGTATAGCTGTGGCAAAGGAGCAGGTGGATATAGCGCTGTCAGCCCTTAAAGAGGCGGATACCAATGCGTTCGTCATGGGTGAAGTCGTTCCTGGCGAGGAGGGCGTCATCCTATGTTAAATATTGCCGTTCTGGTTTCTGGAGGCGGCACCAATCTACAGGCGTTAATCGATGCACAGACCGCGGGGCAAATTCAAAACGGTACCATTTCATTGGTGATTTCCAGCAGGGCGGATGCTTTTGCTTTGGAGCGCGCCCAGAAGGCTGGAATCCCGACACGTGTTTTGCTGCGCAAGGAGTTTGCACAGCAGGCGGATTACGATGCGGCTTTGCTTGCATTGTTGAAAGAATTCCAGATTGAGCTGGTGGTGCTGGCTGGCTTTATGACCATTATCAGCGAAGAAGTCATCCGGCAATATGAGAATAAGATCATCAATGTACATCCAGCTTTGATCCCGTCTTTTTGTGGGCCGGGTTATTATGGATTGCATGTCCATGAGGCGGCCTTAGAAAAAGGGGTCAAAGTAAGCGGCGCGACGGTCCACTTTGTAAATGAAGTTTGTGATGGAGGGCCGATTATTCTACAGAAAGCAGTGGATGTATTTCCGGATGACACACCGGAAACCTTGCAGCGCCGGATTATGGAACAGGCGGAGTGGAAACTTTTGCCGCGAGCGGTGGAACTGTTCTGTGCAGGAAAGATTGCAGTAGAGAATGGTAAGGCCAGCATTATGGAGTAAGGGAAAGGGCGGAATCGATATGGTAACGAAGAATCTGGCGGAGGAATTGTCCTCCAATTCTTATCCGGGGCGCGGCATTGTTCTGGGCCGCAGTGCAGATGGGAAGAACGCGGTGATTGCTTATTTCATCATGGGTCGTAGCGAGAACAGCCGAAACCGTGTATTCGTCACAGATGGCGCAGGGATCAAAACCAAGGCTTTTGACGAGAGTAAGATGGTAGACCCATCCCTCATCATTTATTCCCCCGTTCGCGTTTTGGACAAAACGACCGTTGTGACCAACGGCGACCAGACGGATACGATTTATGATTTTTTGCAGAAGGGCAAGAGCTTCGAGGACGCGCTTCGCACGCGCACATTTGAACCGGACGGCCCCAATTTTACCCCGCGTATTTCCGGTGTGGTGGAGTTGGAAAACAACTGCTACAAGCTCTCCATATTAAAGAGCGCGGATGGAGATGAATCCTCGACCCGGCGTTATTTCTTTGATTACGATGCCCCGCGTGCTGGCGAGGGCCATTTCATCCATACTTATGAGGGAGATGGCAATCCGCTTCCGTCGTTTGAAGGAGAACCGACTCAGGTGAAGTTGGATGGGGACATCGACGCCTTTACGGCGTTGGTGTGGAACGCGCTCAATGAGGACAATAAGGTATCCCTGTTTACCCGGTATATTGACTTAGAGTCAGGGGAGACAGAAACCCGAATCGTAAACAAAAATCAGGAATAGGGGGAGTATAAAATGGCAAGCGAACTCTTGTTGAAATATGGATGTAATCCAAATCAAAAGCCTTCCCGCATTTTTATGAAGGATGGCGGCGTGTTGCCAATTGAAGTTCTGAACGGGAAGCCCGGTTATATCAACTTTTTGGATGCGTTCAACAGTTGGCAATTGGTTAAAGAGTTAAAAGAGGCGACGGGGCTTCCCGCCGCAGCTTCTTTTAAGCATGTCAGTCCTGCTGGCGCGGCGGTGGGGCTGCCGCTGAGCGATGTGGAAAAAAAGATCTATTTTGTGGACGATTTGGAGCTCTCTCCGGTCGCTAGCGCTTATGCACGCGCCCGAGGAGCGGACCGCATGTCCTCTTATGGCGATTGGGCGGCACTTTCCGATGTTTGTGACAAAGAGACGGCAACATTGTTGGCCCGTGAAGTGTCCGACGGCATTATTGCGCCCGGTTACACCGAAGAGGCGCTGGAAATCCTCAAGGCAAAGCGTAAAGGTAGCTATAATGTCGTCAAAATCGATCCGGACTACAAGCCTGCCCCAGTGGAGTGCAAGGATGTATATGGCGTAACTTTTGAGCAGGGACGCAATGAAGTGAAGATCGACGAATCGATGCTCGCCAATGTGGTAACGGACAACAAAGAAATCCCAGAGGATGCAAAGCGGGACCTGTTGATTTCCCTGATTGCGCTTAAGTATACACAGTCCAACTCGGTTTGCTATGCAAAGGGAGGTCAAGTGATCGGTGTGGGTGCCGGTCAGCAGTCCCGTATCCATTGTACGCGCTTAGCTGGCAACAAGGCGGACATCTGGTTCCTGCGCCAGCATCCGAAGGTGCTCGGATTGAAATTTAAAGAAGGAATCCGGCGTCCTGACCGCGACAATACCATCGATGTCTATATTTCGGATGAGTATATGGATGTATTGGCAGATGGAGTTTGGGAGAATCTTTTTGAGGAGAAGCCCGAGCCATTGACCTGTGAAGAAAAACGTGCTTGGCTGGATACATTGACTGGCGTTTCTCTGGGTTCCGATGCGTTTTTCCCGTTTGGAGATAACATTGAGCGTGCTCATAAGACGGGCGTACAGTATATTGCAGAGCCGGGCGGTTCGATCCGTGACGATCATGTGATTGAAACCTGTAATAAGTATGGCATTGCGATGGCCTTCACCGGACTGCGTTTGTTCCACCATTGATGCAAGCGGGAGGATGACGATGAAAGTATTGGTCATTGGCGGAGGCGGGCGTGAGCACGCGATCATCCGCAAACTAAAGGAAAGTCCAAAAGTGGATAAAATCTATTGTGCTCCCGGCAATGGAGGAATTGCCAAGGACGCAGAATGTGTTGCAATTTCTGCGATGGACTTGGACGGAGCAGTTACTTTTGCAAAAGAAAAACAGATCGATCTGGTCTTTGTTGCGCCGGATGATCCACTTGCAGCAGGAATGGTAGATCGATTTGAGGAAGCCGGAATTCCGGCGTTTGGCCCGAATGCAGCGGCGGCACAGATTGAAAGCAGCAAGGTTTTCTCGAAAAATCTGATGAAGAAATATCGGATTCCCACAGCCAAATATGAGGTGTTCAGCGATCCCAAAGAGGCGGTCGCCTATATTGAAAAGAATAACCAGTTTCCGATTGTTGTAAAAGCGGATGGTCTTGCCCTCGGCAAAGGGGTACTGATTGCGGCCGATTTAACGGAGGCTAAGGATGCTGTCAAGAAGATTATGGAGGACAAGGCATTTGGTGCTTCTGGAAACCAGGTGGTGATCGAAGAGTTCCTGACAGGCCCAGAAGTGTCCGTATTGGCGTTTACAGACGGCAAAAGCGTCAAGCCGATGGTATCCAGCAAAGATCACAAACGCGCCTTAGACAATGACCAGGGCTTAAATACAGGTGGTATGGGGACCATCAGCCCGAATCCACATTATACGGAGGCCATGGCGCAGACGTGTATGGAGACAATTTTTGTTCCAACCATTCGTGCGATGCAAGAAGAGGGCCGTCCTTTTAAAGGGTGCCTTTATTTTGGCTTGATGCTGACACCGGATGGTCCAAAGGTAATTGAGTATAATTCACGTTTTGGTGACCCGGAGGCCCAAGTGGTACTCCCACGGATGAAGACCGATTTGGTGGATGTGATGCAGGCGGTCATTGAAGAACGTTTGGAGGAACAACCCATCGAGTGGCACGATGGAGCGGCAGCCTGTGTAGTTATGGCGTCGGGAGGTTATCCGGCGTCCTATCCCAAGGGGCTGGAAATCACTGGATTGGACGAAAATGGCCAAGTCGCTGATGCGGTAGTCTATCACGCGGGAACGAAGTTGGAGAATGGCAAATTCTACACCAACGGCGGTCGTGTTCTTGGAGTTACTGCAAAGGGCGCTACTCTTGAGGAAGCCTTAAAAAAGGCGTACGCCGCTGTGGATAAAATCCACTTCGACGGTGCGCACTATCGCCATGATATTGGTAAAATCACGAAATAATCCATGAAAAGGAAAGCCCGTTTTGTCTGAGAGAATCGGACAAAACGGGCTTTTTTGAATGCGATTTTCAAAACCCTGGAGTTAAAACAAACCTCTCCAAAGAAGGCGCCTCTTTCTCTGGAGTGTCTGCCCCGATCGTTTTTTAAAATGGCTGTGTATGAGAATCACCACATGATGCTTGCGGTTAACCACAGGCCAGGGATTTAGCAGCAGGGAAATGCAGCATTTTTTCTGGAAATCCTTGTACAAAGCGGACGATCTGTTTTGCAATTGTAGTATGCCCCTTTTCATTGGGATGAATGCCGTCGTCACAAAAACAGGACTGGTAATGACACATTTCCAGAAAATCCGATGTGATGTCGATCACTGGGACCTTTTCAGCACTTGCTACGCGGTATACCGCCATATTATACATCTCATGCCAGCGATAGATGTGTTCCTCATCACCTAAAAAGCGGAGAATCGCATCGGCATCCAATCCTTGAGAAATCCACTGGAAGTACCGTTCTGCGTCGATGGGAGGAAGGGAGAGCATCAGAGGCGTACCGCCATTTTGGCGGATGAGCTGAACCATCCTTTGATACGTATCCACAAAGGTATTCAGCGGGGTTTTACACAATTGGGGCGCAGCTGGCGCTTCAGCCACTTTGGCCCAATCAAAATCACAGTCGTTTCCGCCAAATTCCAGAACAATATAGTCGTAGTTGCGAATTTGGTCCAAATGTTTTTCTAATATTGCCAACCCTTTGGTTACCGTGCAACCGAATTTGGCGTAGTTTGTCACGGAAATGGAAAGTATTTCAGCTAATTGGTCAGCAAAATTATTTTTTAATAAGCTATATCGATTTTTTACGTTGTCCAGTACAACCCCTTTAGCGACGGAATCACCGAACACACAGATTTTATCGGTCATTAAAAACACCTCTAAACAACATCTAGTTTTTAATACTATATATCATGTTTATTATAATGTCAATAATAAGATGATAGAATTAGAAGATTGTTTACAAATCTAAAGGTGTTTATATTTTTAACGAGGATACCGGATGGTATACATAAAATCATTATTTTGTGAGAGATTCCATTTTTCCGACCAATGAAGCGTTCCGTGTAGCAGAGACATTGTTCAAGAACAGGACATCCTGAATGTTGTTGGACTTGACAAATTCAGGAATGTTTCCATTCCAATAGCGATAGTCAATCACGTGAACGGTCTGATAGTTTGCTGCAAGATATGGGATAAACGCATTGCCAAAGGATTCCTTGATAACCAGACAGGAAGAACCATCCGTCAGATCGGCATTTTGAATGACCGTATAGGGATTGTCTCCACCAATAAAAGTACTGTATTTGGAGGATGCTGCCCAGTTAGAGACATCGGAAATCAGTGGCCAGTCGAAGGTATTGCCTTCTCTGTCGGTATACTGCATTTTAATTGTTCCAGGCGGGACATAGGCTACAACAGTATCTGGATTCTGTGTTAGGGCCGGGTTCTTATTGGTATCCGAATAAAAGGCCCCTAAAAATCCACTGAATTCTTTCTTTTCGCACTGGGAAAGTTCCACTGGGGAAATCCCTTTCAACTCGGCAAACGACCGATAGGCGTAATATGCGCCCAATGCGGTCCAGTGATGATCGGTTCGGAAATAGATGTATTCGTCTGCATGGGCTTTCAATGTGTCATAGATGGGAACCGATTGGATCGAGGGGGAAAGAGAGCCGCTGATATAGGCGATGGCATCTTTCTGAGAAGAGGTATTCAAATTTTGACGGAAGCTCTCCGGTAGGATAATGTCCATACTGGTTGGAACCACCATGTCGTAAACCTGCGCGGACCCTTCTAATTTTTGTGCTGTATGGTTGAGCATACCGATGTATTGATCCGCTACCTCTCTGGAGAAGTTGTAATATTCATACCCACTATCTCCAACAATCAATACGGCTCCAAGGCTTTGTGTCACTTCGCCGGTTACATCTATTTCAGGCGCAGGCGACTCCGAGGAGGTCTGCGAGGAAGAAGCTGTTTCCTCTGGGGTGGAAGAAAGCCCGTCATCCGTTTCGGAAGAGGTTGCCTGCGAAGAAACAGGCGGCTGCATAGGCGCGGAAGGAATCGCGTCGCCCTCTTCAACGTCTCCGCTTACCTGCACAGGCTGTATTCCGTACAGTTTTTTCAAGTAGCTATTACCAGTAATCAGTGCATCGCGGAAAGGAAACGTATCCGAGAACCAGAGATCAATATTGTCAAAGTAACTGCCGTCTGAAAGGGCCTGTATACTGAATGTGGGAAATTTGGTCAGCTCCCGTTTTTCAAACTCAGAATAGGTCGGCCGCAACGGTACGATCCAGGAGACTATCGAGAGCAGTCCCAGAGAAATGGTAAAGAGTAAAATTTTACGCGCATCAAAAGAGTGGTTTTTTTTCATCAAAATGCCTCACTTTAAAACTGGAAGTACAGGAACGGGTTATAACTGTTGCCCACCAACGCTGCTGTAGAGAGCAGTAGCAGCAGGGGAGGCACAAATAGCTGCACAGCATTATAAACATACGTGGTTCGAAGGTTATTGGAACATCTTTCTCCCAGCTTTTTGAGCAAAGGCATGGTTGCAATTGCCGCAGCAAGAAGAAAGAAGATATGGTTAAGAAAAATCGTGTTAAATTCAAAGCTGGTAAGAGGGTTTCCGTTTGCGCCAAACATTCCCCCTAGCACGGTATTCAACAAGACCGGCTGGCGGAAGCGGAAAATCGCCCAACCAAAAAAGACAATGATCAAAAGATAAAGATGGGAGAATACGGCGGGAATCCGTTCCAGAAGTTTTCCCAAGAAGAGGCGTTCAACTGCAATAAAAACAAAGAAATATAAGCCCCACAGGACAAAATTCCAGCTGGCGCCATGCCACAGGCCGGTTAAAAACCAGACGATAAATAGATTTGCAATGGTTCGGGGCAATCCACGCCGGTTACCTCCCAACGGGATATAAACATAATCGCGGAAGAAGGAACCCAGAGAAATATGCCAACGGCGCCAGAATTCAGATACGGAACGGGAAAGGTACGGATAATTGAAGTTTTCTTTATAATGAAATCCGATCATTAAGCCCATACCGATCGCCATATCGGAGTAAGCGGAAAAATCCAGATAGATCTGAAACATAAAGGCAAGGACACCCAACCATAGAGAGAGGACTGGACGTGCCTGCAACGTCGCCAGATTTTGAGAAAGGGAAGCAGCATTTGAAGCGACTGCATCGGAGAGAAGAAGCGTGTCTGCTAAGGCTCCACAACTATTGGCAAGCAGCGCCTTCTTGGCAAGACCGGTACAGAACCGGCTAATGCCGCGGCTGATTTCCTCCCGTGAGGCTTTACGGCAGAGAATTTCGCGACTGACATCCTGATAGCGAACAATTGGTCCAGCAATGCATTGGTGGAATAGACTGACATACATGAGCAGAAGCCAAAACTTTTTCTGTGCTTCCACCTCTCCACGATAAACATCGACTACATAAGAGATTAATTGGAAGGTATAAAACGAGATACCAATCGGCAAAGCGATTTGTGGAATGACAGATGGAAATCCAGTCAACTGATGGAATGTTTCAGCAAGAAATCCTGTGTATTTAAAGGTTCCCAGAAGGCCTAAACTGACAATTAGCGCGCCAATTAACCCGACTTTGGAAAGGAACATTTTGCCGTCGTCTCTCCCTTTTTGAATCAAACGGGCGAAGAACCAATCTGCAAGCGCCATTCCAACCAGAAGAAATACATATACTGGTTCTCCCCAAGCGTAAAAAAACAGAGAGAACATCAGCATAATGATGTTTCTTGTTCGAATCGTCTTTGCCAGGGAATAACACAACAAGTTGAGCGGGAGAAACACAAACAAGAAGAACAGATTGGAAAAGACCATAAACCACAACTCTTTCTCTTAAATTGGAGGATATATTTTAGATGACTTTGGAATGAAAAAAGACGGAGATTTCCAAATTTTTTCGTTTCTTTGACAGGGGAAATATCTTTTATTATTGTACCATGTTTCCACGGGATGAACAGCCCGTAGATCATCATTTTAAAAAAATCAGGCTGGAAACCATTTTTTGCAATCTTAATAGGAAATTTATGTATCTTTTGGCAAATTGTATGTTTAGCGAAAACGGGCTTCCGCAACGGATTATGAAGTACTTTATAAAATATTTAGGGTCAATCCCTATAGGGACCTCATAATAGCAAGCTTCCGCGAGAGATAACAAATATATCGACTTGCCCCACAGCCTATAAAAGGATGTTTCCTATACCAATGCTAACGTCCGTTTGCATTACCGGTAGTAATCTAAACAAATCAGGCCCGTGGATTTATCAAAAAGGGAAAATCATGTTTCATATGACCTTTCCCTATAGTGAAGCGTGTGATTCAGATAAGTATAGCGTTCTCGTTTTCTTGCAATCGAAGCTCTCTGATTCTCCACCACAGAGGAGAAACCCCATTTTGCTAAATCAAACAAAAAAGAAATGCGACAGACAGAAACTTTCTGACTGTCGCTTTATATACGCACGAAATAATCGATTAAATATTTACACCAGCCCTTTGTAAAGCGCTATAAAGCGCTTGCACATCGGATTGGTATTGATAGGCATACATTCCACATTGTCTGGCTGCCTCTACATTTTCTGCGCGATCGTCTATAAAGAAGCATTCTTCCGGTTCTAACTGATACCGCTTACATAGCAGTTGGTAGATTGCCACGTTAGGTTTGACCAACTTTTCATCGGCGGACACGATATATCCGTTTAATAGTGGAAACAGGGGAATCTTATGAGCGTATTGGTGAAAGCTGTATGCTGCGTTCGACAATATATAAAGACCGTACCCTTTTTGTTTTAATCGCTGTCCTAACTCGTTGGTTTCAGGGATGATCGTCAATTGATCGAACCAATGGTGGAATAGCTCTTTTGCACGTTCCTGCAAATTCTTTGGAAGCCGGCCACAGACTTGGGCGAGCGCTACTTCCGGTTCAATTTTTCCTTCATCCAATAACGGCCATTCGGGACCATCAAAGAGTTCCCGACAGACAAGCGTTGCTTCCGCTGGATCGGAGAAAAATCGCTGGGTATATTCCATGGGTCGATAATCCACCAGAACATTTCCCATGTCAAAAACAATGTGATGAATCAATCTTTATTCCTCCTTTGTAATGGCTTTAAACGTTCTGACAACCTTTATAGAATCATTCTGAAGAGTTTATGATAGAGCCTTTTGGGAAGAAGCATTGGAAAATCAAAACGGTCAAAAAGTTAATTTCATTATATCATGCTCTTCTTCGAAAGCGAAGTTTTTCTGGCATTTTTTAGGGATGTATGGAGCGCTCATTTAAGAAGGATGAAATATTGCGAACGGTTCGCTCATCAATAAAATGTTCTATCCGTTCAACTTGCTCAAGTTCATTTTCAGAATGGTTAATATAACAGAGAAATTGGTTCAGTAGATTGTGCCGGTAAAGGAGGTAATCTCCGAGAGCAACCCCTTCCGCAGTGGGACTGATACAACCATATCGTTCCGCTTGAACAAGGCCGGAGTCCTTTAAATGGTCCACCATTTTGGATGCGGATGATGGCTTGACATTGAGGTGCTCTGCCAAGAGGTGGACACGAGTGTATCCATGGTCCCGGCTCAACCGGCAAATCATTTCTAAATAGTCCTCCATGGCGGCTGTCAACTTGCTTTGTGCTGCAAGCTCATATCCTTTTTGAGTATGAAACTTTGATGGCATTTCCATATCCGCGTCTCCCCTCTGGAACACATCCATTCATAACGCATATATTAGCAGCAGGAAAGAAAGTTTCCACATCCTAATACTTATTTTGAGGTGAACACACTTATGTATAAGATAGATTCCCTGATGAATTTAAAAGAGGGAGAACGTGCGCGTGTATCCTCGCTGTTGTCCAGGGGGAGCATGCGTAGAAGATTGCAGGATATTGGTTTGATTGAAGGGACAGAAGTGGAATGTGTGCAAAAAAGTCCCGCAGGGGACCCGGTTGCTTACCGGATTCGCGGTGCATTAATTGCCCTGCGGTCGGAGGATTCTTCTAATATCTTAGTAGCGTGCAATGGGTGACCTTTTGTGGACTGAATTCTTGCCGGGAGGCGGGGAAGTGCTTCCCGCCTCCTTTGTACTGCCAATTTTTAAAATGGGGTGATGAGTTTGGGCTTGACCAGTGGTTCTACAGGAATAAAGGCTGTAGATATGGGATTAGTGGTAAAAAGACAGAGTGAAAACGACCGAGTAATCGCTTTAGCGGGAAATCCAAATGTGGGGAAGAGTACCGTTTTTAACGAATTGACGGGAATGAATCAACATACCGGAAACTGGCCGGGAAAGACCGTGACCAATGCACAGGGAACCTGTACATATCAGGGTCGCCCCTTCATTATGGTGGATATTCCTGGTTGTTATTCTTTGATGGCGCATTCTGCCGAGGAAGAAGTCGCCCGCGATTTCCTTTGTTTTGGAAAGCCGGATGCAGTTGTGGTCGTCTGCGATGCCACCTGTTTAGAACGCAACCTGAATCTAGTACTGCAAGCTTTAGAGATCACCAGCAATGTGGTCGTCTGCGTCAACCTGATGGATGAAGCGGAACGCAAGGGAATCCGGTTGGACTTTGAACGCATCGCAATGAGGCTCGGGGTTCCAGTCATTCCGGCTGCAGCCCGAAGCCGAAAAGGATTAGACGCCCTTATGCATGCCGTTTGTGAACAGTTGGATTGTCCCCCTAAGCCCTCGATTCCGGTATCTTATATTCGTCCGATTGAAGATGCTATATCCCTCTTACAACCTGCCGTTGCAGCAGCTTGTGGAGAAGATTATAACGCGCGTTGGATCTCACTGCGTTTGCTAGACTATGATACCGCTCTGATCCGTTCATTGAACGATGCCCTGGGGTTCGACCTGATAGCAGAAGAAGATGTGGCTGAAAAATTACAGGAGGCGAAAAACTGCCTGCGAAACAGGGGAGTTTCACAAGAGGATTTACGGGATCAAATTGTATCCTGTATTGTTCGCAAGGCGGAAGAGATTTGCGACGGTGTAGTGGTACATGAAAAAACAAAACGTGAATTGCGCGATCAGAAGATCGATCGAATCCTCACCAGCAAATGGACAGGATTTCCCGTGATGTTGCTTCTTTTAGGTGTGATCTTCTGGTTGACAATTACAGGCGCCAATTATCCATCTCAGCTTCTCTCAGACGGCCTATTTTGGATTCAGGACCGCCTAATGGATTGGTTTATTGCCATAGGTGCCCCGGTATGGCTACGAAGTATGCTGGTGGAAGGCGTTTACCGTGTTTTGGCATGGGTTGTATCTGTGATGTTGCCTCCGATGGCAATTTTTTTCCCTTTGTTTACACTTTTAGAAGATCTAGGTTATCTACCTCGTGTCGCGTTTAATCTGGATAAATATTTCAAAAAAGCGCATGCCTGTGGAAAGCAGGCATTGACAATGTGTATGGGGTTTGGTTGTAATGCTGCTGGAATAGTGGGCTGCCGGATCATTGATTCTCCTCGGGAACGGTTGATCGCCATGATTACCAACTCCTTTGTCCCCTGTAATGGGAGATTCCCTACTATGATTGCCATCATTACAATGTTCTTTATTGGGACAGCCGGGATGGGAGGTTCTATACTTTCAACATTGATTTTGACGGGAGTCATCGTTCTGGGAATTGTGATGACTTTTTTCGTGTCGCGCCTTTTATCCGGGACCATTTTAAAGGGAATTCCATCTTCCTTTACATTGGAGCTTCCACCTTATCGCCGGCCACAGATCGGAAAGGTGATTGTCCGCTCTATATTTGATCGAACGCTTTTTGTTCTTGGAAGAGCCGTGGTAGTAGCCGCTCCGGCTGGATTGATTATTTGGATATTAGCAAATGTTCAATATGGAGATGCCAGCCTTCTTGCACACTGTGCTGCCTTTTTGGACCCCTTTGCCCAATTACTCGGCCTGGACGGAGTCATTCTGCTTGCGTTCATTTTAGGTTTTCCGGCGAATGAGATCGTAGTCCCAATTATCATTATGACTTATATGGCGACGGGGAGCCTAACGGATATGAGCGACTTGACGCAGTTGCATACACTCTTGGTGGATAATGGGTGGACTTGGCTGACAGCGGTATGTACGATGTTGTTTTCTCTAATGCACTGGCCATGTTCCACGACCTGTATGACGATTGCAAAAGAAACCAAAAGTTTCAAATGGACAGCGGTTTCATTTGCCGTTCCAACGGTGGTTGGAATGCTGGTCTGTTTTTTGGTCGCTGGAACAGCTCGCATGCTGGGATGGGCATAAAGCACAATGAATAAAAAGCCTCTGTTGGTTCCCAATGCACGATTGAGAACCAACAGAGGCACCTGTATTTTCTTCGAGACTGTTGCTCATTCACTTGTGATACTTTCCGTGGTTTAAAATTTGAAATGCACGATAGGTCTGTTCACATAACATCACACGGGCCATTTGATGCGGAAAAGTCATCGGAGACATGGACAAGCGCAATACAGCGGCATTTTTTATAGATTCGCTTAATCCGAACGAACTTCCGATTACAAAACAAAGCCGGCTGGCTCCATTGACCGCCATGGAACCAATTTTCTCCGCAAGCTGTTCTGAGGAAAGCATTTTTCCCTCAATACAGAGAGCAATAAAAGGCGAGTTTCCAACAGAAGAAACAATCTTATCTGCTTCGATTTGTAGAGCAGCTTCGATTTGTGCGCGGGAAGGAGTTTCAGGAAGACGGCTCTCTGGCAGTTCTAAAATCGAAAACCGGCAAAAAGCAGAAAGCCGTTTTGCATATTCTGCGCAGGCCTCCCGCCAATAGGCTTCTTTCAATTTTCCAATACAAATTAGTTGGATGTTGAGCATAAATCCCTCAGAATAGAATGGTTTTCCCCATGCTGTTTTCACGGGGAGCAACGTGGAGTGTATAGTCGGCTCCTTCTTTCATCCCGCAGAGAGCGAGTGAACATACGGAGGTTTGATACGCGAGTTCTGGCGTATTGTTCTCTGCGCTGAGATGCGCTAGAACAAATCGTGTGGTCCCCTGTTCTGCAAAATGATATAATTCATCAGCACAAGCCAAGTTGCTTAAATGGCCAGTTTGGGAGAGGATTCTTCGTTTAAGCGGATAGGGATAGGGGCCGTTGCGCAGCATACCCACATCGTGATTGGATTCAATCGCAATTAGATCAGAGCCGCAAAGGGCGCTGCGCACGGTATCGGTCATATATCCCAAGTCCGTAGAGACCGCAGCACTGCGGCCATCTGCTGTAAATACACGGTATCCAACGCTTTCTGCGCTGTCGTGCGGGGTTCGGAAAGGCTGAATCAGCATACCGGCACATTCGATCCCGTTGGGCGTAATCTCTTCCACGGGAAAATCTCCTTTTAAGCAACCCATTTCCAAGAGAGCGGTCAACGTCCCTCTTGACGAATAAACAGGAATATGAAAACGGGATGCAAACACACGCAATCCCTTGATATGATCGGAATGTTCATGAGTAATAAATATGGCCTGAATAGCCTTTTGGTCAATCCCGCATGTGTCCAGCATATGTACCATTTGTTTGGCAGAACGCCCAACATCGATTAAAACGCCCGCATGGGAGGACCCTATATAATAAGCATTGCCACTGCTTCCGCTAAAAAGCGGACAAAATCTTGCCAAGGGGAGAGCCAACCGCCCTTTCTATAGCAAAATGGACGGTCCACTTTAGCGGACCGCCACTCTGGTCTTTTTAAATCGCCCGTGCAATCACAGGTTCTGACATATGAACACGCTTGATGTCAGCACCAAGATGGCACAATTTCTCTTCAATATTTTCATAGCCACGTTCAATGTGCTGAATGTCTTCCACTTGGGAAGTCCCTTGCGCACAGAGTGCCGCGATCATCATAGCAGCCCCTGCACGGAGATCGGTTGCTTTCACCGGTGCTGCCGATAGATGCTCCACACCTTCGATTACTGCCAGCCGACCGTCTACAGAGATCTGCGCCCCCATCCGTTTCAGCTCTTCCACATAGCGGAAACGATTGTCCCACACACTCTCGTTGATGATACTTGTGCCGTTTGCGATGGATAGCAAGACTGCAATTTGTGGCTGCATATCGGTGGGAAAGCCTGGATGAGGCATCGTCTTAATATTACACTTGTTGAGAGCTCCTTCACGGCGGACACGGATGGAATCGTCGTATTCGGTGACTTCAACACCCATTTCTTCCAACTTCGCAGTGATGGATTCCAAATGCTTGGGAATCACATTTTTAATCAAAACGTCGCCGCTGGTTGCTGCTGCAGCAACCATATAGGTTCCAGCCTCAATTTGATCGGGAATGATGGAATACGTGGTTCCATTTAAACGATCGACGCCATAGATCTTGATGACATCCGTACCAGCGCCGCGGATATCTGCGCCCATGGAATTTAAGAAATTGGCAAGATCCACGATGTGCGGCTCTTTTGCCGCATTTTCAATTACAGTCATGCCCTTCGCGCGCACCGCCGCCAAAATAATATTGACGGTCGCGCCCACGGAGACCACGTCGAGATAGATATGGCTGCCCTTGAGCTGTTCAGCTTGCACATCCACCATACCGCCATCCAATTTGTAGGAAGCGCCCAGAGCAGCAAATCCCTTCAGGTGCTGGTCGATCGGGCGAACCCCAAAATCACAACCGCCAGGCATCGTAACGACCGCGTGAGAAAAGCGCCCCAAAAGAGCACCGAGCAGATAATACGATCCGCGAATATGCTTGGCGAGCTCATAGGACGCTACGCAAGTGTGAATTTTACGGGGGTCAATCTCAATCGTTGTTTTGTCAATGGTGCGAACTTGTGCGCCCATGTCATAAAGAATACGGGTGATGGAACTTACATCCGTAATATTGGGTATATTTTCAATCCGGCATACGCCGTCTGAAAGAATTGCTGCAGGAATGATTGCAATCGCGGCATTCTTTGCACCGCTGATCGTTACCTCTCCGGTAAGCCGATTGCCACCAGTAATAACAAATTTATCCAATGCGGCACGCTCCAATCTTATAATCGACATACGTCTATCCCACGGCATATGAAAATAGATTCCATATGCTGCCTTGCCCAATGCTATACACAAAAGAAAAGCATCACTAGCTTTTACCGAAATAGCAGATTTAATGATAGGGCAGGCTGTTAATATTTACAAATTTTCAAAGAAAAATTCTCCTTAAATCACAAAGAAAAAGGGCAAGTCTTGCACCTTCACTCCTAAAGATCATAATACACCCCGCGTTAAAAGTCAAGGGAAGGGATTCATTCTGCCAAAGTTTGTGAATGTAAATAAAAATTGGAGGAAGAGGGAATCTTCGTTGTACCAAAAAATGTAAGTTTTTTTGAGATTTACATAATTTTGTTTGATAAATACGGGCTGCTTATAAAAAAATAAGAAAAAAGCGGCATTTCATCCCTGTTTTAGATGAAATGTCGCTTAAGTGATTACTTTACATAATTAAATGGATTCACACGAGTGCCGTTTTTGTAGACTTCAAAGTGGCAGTGTGGTCCAGTGGAATTACCAGTGCTTCCCACAAGTGCAATTGCCTGTCCTTTCGCCACTTTCTGCCCGGGTGAGACAAGAAGTTTGCTGCAGTGCCCATATAAAGTCTGCAAACCATTTCCATGATTGATCTGAACACGCAGGCCATAGCTTCCCGAATATCCGGCCGCTGTAACCGTCCCGCCATCTGCTGCAACGATTGTCTTTCCATAGGCGCCACTTCCAGAAATATCAATACCGCTGTGGAAGCTGCCCCATCGATATTCGAAACCGGTTGTGATGGTGTGCAGGGAAGGAACCGGCCACATCATACTGCCGGTGCTGACACCGGGCTCTGCGGTCTTTGGACGTTTTTTCGTTCCTGTCACAACGACCTTGTCCACGGGTTCTTCCAGGACAGTTGTACTCAAATTTTCACGCCCAACTTCCACACCGTTGAGATAGGTGACCTTATCCACACAGTGCTGTAACCCATTGACACCTTCCGTAAGAACCTTAGAATAGTCTGTATATTGCCCGTCATCCTTTTGCGTAATGGTTTTGTAAGGAATTTCTACATCATAGGATTGCTCCTTCATGATATTGACGCTGAGCTTGGGAACAGCCATTTCAATGTTAATCAGATCTCCCTCATGGAGAACGTCGATATCGCTCAGCTGGTTGATACTGGCAAGCTCTGTTAAAGACAGATTGTGGGTTTGTGCAATTGAAGTTGCAGTGTCGCCAGCTTTGACGGTATAAAGGACTGCATCCTTTTCGGTACCAGTCAATAGGCTCTCCATCTGCTCTGTGGTCATAATGCTGTTGGTAGGGAATAGACCACTGACGGTTTCTACATTCTGCGCAAAGGCGGCTTCTGCCTGAGTGTCGTCCCCTTTTGCATCGTTCAAAATATTTTGTAGAATGTATCGCAAATCGGCGCTGCTTTTTACGGCGCCAATCAACTCGCCGTCCACATAAAGTCCACTGGCCTCTTCAATGATACCGTCCGACTGTTTAATAATCAAATCACAAACAGCGCTGGCAGCTGAATAACGGTTTTCATCCACAACAGAAAGCTTAAAAGTCGGTGTAATCTCCACCTGTGTGTCTTCTCCCTCTACATCGTGGATCATACGTTGATTGACCATTTCAGTAGCCTGTTCGAATATATTCTCATCTTGAATGGTAGCAATTTCCTGCCCATCATAGGTTAAGACTAAGCCGTAGTTTAATCCGTTCCAATACTGGACCGTAAAAATTAGTAAGGCCAGTGCGCCCAGAGGAGCGGCAATATTTAAAATTCCACATACGAATTTTTTGTGCCGTACAAGGCTTTTCCCCGTCACTTTGACGGATTCCTTCAAAGCCTGTCCCATACTTTGGCGCTTGGCCTCTCGGAGACGCTTTCCCGCAATGGTGAACCCCTCGCGAATAGAATGCAGTTCTTTCAAAAGTCTTGCCAACTGCCGTCCTAGCGTCTTAGCGTAGATTTGTTTTATCAAATTCGTAGCCGGTAAAAAGAACCGATGTATTCGGCGGCGCAAGCGCTTTAAAATGCGAATCGATTGGATGCCAACAATATAAAGAAACGCATAACCTGTAGCCCTAAAGGACTGTATATGCTGTTTGATCAGCCCATGATAATGCGCAATACGCTGCTCTGCGGCTCCTTTCCCAGTGACGATTTTGGGGAATCGCATAGCTATTTCCTTTCATGTTCATAAATTGGTTACAAGTTTGTAATGTGGTTGCGCTTATCATACACGAAAAGTTACAAATTTGCAACCCTTTTTTCGAATTATCGCAAACCTGTCAAAAAACCTTCAATTTTTTGCAAAGAATGCTTGACAATTTGTTTTTCAATATGCTATACTAACCGAGCAGTCGAGAGAGACTGGAACAAAAGTGGAATAAATGCGAGAGTGGCGGAATTGGCAGACGCGCTAGATTCAGGTTCTAGTGAGCGCTTAGCTCATGGGGGTTCAAGTCCCCCCCCTCGCACCACATTAGGACGTCGTCTATGGATATCGCATAGCGGCGCAAAGTTATGGGACACCCCTGTGAATAACAGGGGTGTCCCGCTTTTTTATGTTCGTTTTTGATTGCTCTGGATTTCACTTAGAGATAACGCTGCACCATTTTTGTGAGCGGAAGAAAAAGGCCGATCTTGACGATGAACCTATCGCACCACTTCTGACACGGATGTTTTTCTCTGCACCACTTTTTCTGATGCTGCACCAATTTATGATGGCCCCAAAGCAAGCAAGGACTGTAGCGGGGAGGCTACAGTCCTTGCTTGCTTTACTATTCTACTCTCTCCAGAGTTGTCACCGTTTGCCCGCTTGTGATTACAATATAGTCTTCGGAAACGGTATTGACGGTAAAGGTCAGCGTGTCTGCGAACAGGTAGCTGGTCACATCCAGCTTGTATGTATCCCCGTCTTGGTAGAGCGCATAGGTGTCCTTGGGACTGAAGAAGTTGCAGTTTGTGCCGTCAAAGGCCACAATCGCTCCCGGCTGGGCTTGCCCAAAGCCGGAATCGCCGACGCTCTTCCATTTGCCCTCGATGGAGAAATCGCTGATAAACATAAAACCATATTCTTCGGGATTATAGTCAGGGTTGCCGCTGGCCTCTGCGGAAACGGATAAACTGCCCACATCATAAACCGAATCCCCAGCGGCTGCGGCCTCCTTAACAGGATAATAACTCATGTACTCGGTATCCCCTGAAGTATATGTAACTATGAGGTAGCCCTCGCTGTAATAGCCTATATGGACTATCTCACAGTTCGGGAAGTCATCTGCGATCGAATGGACAATGTCGCCATTCAGATCCATCATGGCATAAGATCCGGTGGGATCCATAAGTACGATGTAGCCATCATAGACTCGGGAAATCACATATTCTTCGGAGCTATCTCCATTAACCACTAGGTCGTAGGGTTCAAATTGGATTTTTCCCTGCCGATCTATAGCCGTTACATAAGTGTCATCGTCCGCTCCCTTAATGCAGATCACGGCATAGTCGCCATAAAAGGTTCCGCACAATTTTCTTAGCTCTGGATAATCGGTGACACTGCAAATATGGTTTCCCCAATAATCGTAATATTCAAATACCCCCGGTTTGTACACGCCTGACTCAAGGTCTTCTAAATACAATAGCGTGTCCGAAGCATAGTTTATTAACGCTCCAAAGTCGTATTCGCGTACTACCTCAAGATCGGTGTTCAAGATACACTGTCCATCAACGTTATAGAAAGTGGTCAGGCTGGGGATTTCTCCGTTCACAAACTCTCCAGCTAAAACGCCAACCGCCCGTTCCTGCCCGATAAGCACTCTTTGCTTATCAAAGTTAAAGTATGTGATGTGGGGAGTCCCCACGACATTATAGTATTCGCCAGCACTATACCAACCTTCTCCATAATATTCGACCTCGCCAAATGCCTCAACAGAGTTCGTCCATAGCGGAGAGGTTGAACCGCACGAGCAGCTGCTAATTTGTGTGCCATCCGGTTGCATGAGTGTAAAGATAAACTCGATGTCTTCTAATCCGTTTTTCTCTACAAGACAAATATACTGACCGTCATGCTGGCCAATGATATGCTCCCAACTTTTAGCGTCGTCGGAGTTGCTTGTCCGATAGTATTCATTACCATCTTGGTCTATTGCTACTTCATAAGAAGACGTATAGGAATCGCCGACCCGATAGAAAGAATATCCATCAACAAACGGCGCCATGTAACTAGGTTCAACACCATCGGGCAGAGAGAAGCAAATTGTGCCGTCCGTATTGATGACAGAAGTAACGAGGCTGCCGGTTTCATCCTCATACTGCACCCAAGCGAGCCCCTCAGAAAACTTCTGGGCATGAAGCAGCTGTAGATTAAAAGCATTAACGCCTGACTCCGCAGAGGAAGAAAAATCGTAATCCTCCAAATCACCAGCAAAAAGCGGCTCATTCTCTGTAGAGCCGTCCGAGGGTGCTGCTTCCGGCGTGCTTGACGAAGGCGCAGCAGCAGTGCTGTCACCTTTTGCACAGCCGCCAAGTAAAGATAAACTCAGGCATAGAGCCAAAAATAGAGCTATTTTTCTCATAGCACCGCCTCCTATTTGTACCGATCAGACAGGTTTTCTGTCGTGTCGCCTTTTTTCTCGTTCATGCGGCGCTTGATGGCGTTGTCAATGGCGTCGCCGCCTTTTCTGACGATCACGCGGCGAAGAATCCCGACAACGGCAAAGAATGCGATGAGTCCGATGATAATCAAAGTTTCCATAGTGTGTTCCTCCTGTTATTTACCATATCTCGGTTTTGGTCTGCATTGCCTTTGAGCGTACCTGCGTCTTGGGATCGAGGCTTAAAAACATTTTCTCAATTGCGGTTTGGAGCATATTCATCTTGTAGTATCCAAGCGGTGCGCCAAGCTTATTGGCTGTCCAGCGGTTAAACTTGAACACATATACACTCTTCTCCGCATCGTTGGCGACACGGGCGAGCTGGGCTTCAAAGGTTGAATGGGTGAAACGGAAAATCTGCTTGGCGCTGTCGCCGTTCATGGCGACGTTCATATCGGAATACGGCAAAGCTTTGAGTTTCTGCGTCAGCAGATCAGGATCAACGGGAGCCAGCGTAAACTCTTGCATCTGCTCGTGGAAGCCGCCCTTCCGCTCAATAATCTTGCCTTCCGCAGCCATTTTGGCGGTTTTTTGCTTATTGTAATAATAGCTCGCGCCAATCAGCACCGCAGCGATAACAAAAACAAGAAAAATAGTCATTGGTCACACCTCTTATCACATCATACCGGATTTATCTGCTTTTCAGCCTGATGGCCTTATCTGCCGATACTTTGGAACTGCGGCTCAATCAGCCAATTCCCCTCGCCATCAATGAACCCCCAGAGGCCGTTATACTTAACCTTGGCATAGCTGGAATCAAGAGAGAAGGACATCGCGTCCTCAAACATAAGGTCTGTAATGAAGTTCCCATCATGATCGACAAAGCTGTAATGTTGGTTGACCGTGTCGTAATCGCTATCGCGGAGTCTCACCTGCAAAATGTCTCGGTAGCCTCCGGAAAATACGACATCAGGGTTCACAGAATCCAGCACGACATTTCCGTCTGAATCAATATATTTATAGTCTGAGGTAGACATATTACCAACGAGATAGACACCGTTTACGGGGATAGCTATTGTTTCATATTGAGGCGATACAGTCCAATTTCCGTTCCTGTCAATGATGCCCCATTTGGTGGTATCTGCATCTAGGGCGGTGGCATATCCTTCTCGGAACTGATCAATGCTGCGAATATGCTTATTATCGGTGGGGAATATGATTTCTCCATCTGTGTTGATGGCATAATAGCAAATCATCGTACTTCCGTCTGCCAGTTGTGTCTCCATACCGACAAAGCAAATGCCGTCATACCATCTGGCAGCACCCTTGCCGCCACCAAGGGAGTTGGACATTGGTACATCGTCAAACTCGGTATCCGTGACATACTCCAAGTTCTCATCAATCAGCTTATATTTACCGTTTGCCAGTTGTACAAACGCCCGCCCGTTATTGAACCCAAAGACATCTTTTACATCGCTAAATATACGGTGCTCACCTTCAGTGCTGATATAGCCGAGGAAGCCTCGGTGATTTACTACCGCCCAACCATCAACAAAATCATAGGCTTCTTGGAAGTTGAGAGAAAACTGCACCTCTCCAGATTCGTTGAGATAGTATTGGTAGCCAGACGATCCGGCCACCACAAAGCCCTCAGAGAAGCTGCCAATCCCCCCGTAATGCTCCGGTTCGATCACATACTCGCCCGATTCGTTGATAATTCCGCCGCATTTGGTTTGGGCGACAACAACAGAGGCGTATCCGTTCTCATCGAATTGAGTGGCATCCGAGAATTGCGGCTCTATGACGTACTCGCCGGAGGTATTGATGTAACCCCACATTTTAGTCTCAAGGTCATTAACCAATGCTAACCCATTCTCCTGGAACTCATAGGCAAGGTTGAACTTAGGTTCAATCGCATAATTACCAGTGGCGTCGATATACCCCCAGCCATATCCATCGGGGTCTTGCACGAGCAGTGGGCCGTCATCAAACAGTTTCTCAAAAGATGTCCTTGTATCTTCGGGTTGTGCCTGCTCGGTGGTGGATGGAGAATTAACCGCCTGTCCGCCATTTGCTTCGTTGGCATCCCCACTGCCAGCCCCAGCTTCATCATGTGAGGCGCAGCCGCCCAAAAGCAGCATTCCGGCGCACAGCGCCAGTGCGATTATTCTATTCTTCATATGGTTGTCCCCCTTGGCTTTGTCTGATTAGAAGAGCTGTTATCACTGCCGGTATAGGTGGAGCGGAAAAGGCAACTTTCTAACAAAAATCCCGCCTCTACAGCCGGATGTAACACAATAAATCAAGCGTTACCTTTTTACCGGGAGAAACAACGGTAGCAGCCATCTCTGTTGGTTCAATTACCAAAATCATTATGAAAAACTTGCCATAAGGGGTCGATTTTCCGTTGAATCTCATCGCATTTAATGGTAGAATGGTATCTGTAGATTTAGAATGATACATAGCCCCCTTGCCAAAGGATACGCTATACTGGAACGTATCTTTGACAAGGGGGCTTAATTTATAATTATGGCAGCTACAGAACCAATTAGAGACAAGAAACAGCTAAAGGCTCTGGCCGACTACTTCCTGAAACGCGGCCAGCTTCGGAACTATACGCTCATCGTTATAGGAACGAGCACGGCGCTCCGCATCAGCGATCTGCTCCGGCTCAGATGGTCGGACGTGTATGACGAGTTACATAGCACCTTTCGCACCCACATCACCATCATTGAGAAGAAAACCAAGAAGACCAAAACCATCGCCCTAAACAAACAGGTTCTCCAAGCGCTGCGCCTGTATTTTCCGCACAGGCGTGGCGATTTTATTTTTGTGAGCAACCGCAAGGAGGGCAAGGCCATCAGCCGGGTACAAGCGTGGCGGATCATCCATGCGGCAGTAATGGCGGTGGGTGTAGAGGGCAAAATCTCCTGTCACAGCCTGAGAAAAACATGGGGTTACCACGCTTGGACGAGTAAGGAAATCTCGCCGGTAGTTATCATGCATATCTACAACCACAGCAATTATGAGGTAACGAGGCGATACTTAGGTGTGGCGCAGGACGATCTGGATCGGGCGTATCTGAGGATGGAATTGTTCTAGCGAGAGAACTGCAACCTTGTCCCTGTGGCCTGTGGAAAACTCGCTCATGTTTATAAAGTCAATTCTACCCAAAAAGCAAAAATTGTGCTACGATAGTAGTGTCTTGCTAATATAATTCACGCTTTTATGCGATGTTCGTAAAACGGCACCGCATAAACACAGGAGCATTGCTTTAGTGTGAATTTGGCAAGACACCCATGCGGTGTCGTTTTTATCATAGCACCGCAGCACTAAGAAATAGGAGGTAGCGGTGTTAAGGATACACGGAAATAAGTTCAGCCAAAGTAAGCTCAGCCGGATGTCGTGGCCAGGGTTGGCAGGTACAATCAGCTGCTGTGCTCTGGCTTTTGCAATTGGCCTAATGTTGTTTCCATCGTTGCCACAACACACCTCTGCCTATGATTATGACCCTGACCCAGGTCCCGGGGGAGTTGTGTCCGGCACGGGCGCTTCTGTTGGCATTAGTCTACCGACTTCCATTGATTTTGCCGACGTTTTGCCCACTCCCTCTGGCGCTACCACTACCGCTACTGCCAACCTTACTATCACCACGTCTGACAGCGCTGGCTACAGCCTCTACCTTTACTCTTCTGATGGCGATAACAGCCTCAGACCCAAAATCTCTTCTCTTGCCAACATCTCCACTATTAACGCTACCGCAGGAGATGTTGGCCTAACCCTCAGTAGCCTCAAGCCTAACACTTGGGGCTACAACCTAGGAACAGAAGCACCAACTGACGCTACGACCTATACTGCCGTCCCTACCGACAAATCCACCCCCATCCAAACCAAGGACACTTCCGCCACCAACTCTGCCAACGATACCTACACGCTTTCCTTCGGCGCAAAAGTAGATAGCACCATCGCCTCCGGTGCCTATTCCAACGCCCTCACCGTGGCAGTGGTAGCGGAACCAAGAGCTATTATCTACATCCAAGACCTTACCCTTGCCGACTGCCAGTCACGCGCCTCCGATGCCGACTTCACCGTCACAGACCGGCGGGACGATAATGACTACACTGTCCGTTACATCAATGGCGCTTGCTGGATGACGCAGAATCTAAGGCTCTCCGGCGGGCAAACGCTGACTTCGGCTGATTCCAACGTCGCTAGTAGCTGGTCTTTTCCAAGCACCCCACTGGCAAACAGTAGCTATTCTTACACTGAACCGCAAGTGACAATTAGTAGTAATACGTCCTATGGAGGTTACTATAACTTCTGTGCTGCATCCGCCGGAACTAACTGCCAATCTTCCAGCAATTTCAATACCACTTATGACATCTGCCCGAGGGGCTGGAGATTACCGACCAATGGTGAGATGAGCAGCGTTACTAGCTATACCTCCGCTTTCTCACCTGTCTATAGTGGGCGCTACTACAATGGCTCGATCTACGATACCGGCTCCTATGGCATCTGGTGGTCGGCTACCGCGAGCAGTAGCAGTAACCAGCACCGTCTGAACTACTACAGTGGTAGCTTGGGTGCCAGCAACATCGACAAGTACTACGGATTGTCGGTGCGCTGTATCCGCTCCAATCCCGGCACGCTCACCATTAACTTCAACGGTAACGGCTCTACTGGCGGCAGCACCGCTTCCCAGCAAATCGCGGCAGGGAACACCGCCTCCCTGAGCGCCAATGGCTTCACCCGCACCGGGTATGCGTTCACGGGCTGGAACACCGCAGCAGACGGCTCCGGTACTAGTTACGCCGATGGTGCCGACTACACCGTAACTCCTGCGACTGGTGATGCTACGATTACGCTCTATGCGCAGTGGGGGCCAAGCATCCAAGACTTCACAAACGCACAGTGCCAATCTCTAGCAAGCAATGGTAACTATACCGTCTACGACATTCGCGACGGCAGTGATTATACCGTCCGCTACATCAACGGCGCTTGCTGGATGACGCAGAATTTGCGACTCTCGGGTAGTCGTACCCTCACTCCGTCAGATTCCGACGTTGACAGCAACTGGACCTTCCCCAACAACAGCTTAACTTCTGGTGATAGCTACACTGAGGCTCGCTATGCTATCAGCGATGACTCTCAACACGCTACTGAGTATGGTGGCTACTACAACTACTGCGCAGCATCGGCTGGGTCAGTCTGCGAGCGGACCAAGATGGACGCCACCCAATCCATCTGTCCCAAAGGCTGGAAACTACCAACCGGCGGCTCCGATAGTCAGCAGAGTGGCATTGCTGGAACCAGTTATGTGGACGCTTTCTCGCCTGTCTATAGTGGCTACTACCGCGATGGCTCGCTCTACAGTCCCGGCTCCAGCGGCTACTGGTGGTCGGCTACCGCGCACAATAGTTTCAACCAGTACTACCTGTACTACAATGGTAGTAGCTTGGATACCAGCGGCGACTACAACAGGAACAATGGGTACTCGGTGCGGTGTATCCGCTCTAGCTAGTAACTTGTATGGCTCTCCTGACCTCCACGGAGAGCGTGTGCCGCGACCTGGGGGGCGGGGGCAGGAAAAAATTAAGAGCAACGCCCAAAAGCGTTGCTCTTAGCCGAGGCCAATATTGAGAGATCTCACCTCTCTGCTTCCATTTGTTCCCGCAGCATCTGGAGGGCTCGGTTTTTCCTTTGATGCACCCCGTTTTGTGACATTCCTACGATGGAAGCTGCCTGACGCTCTGTATAATCACAGAAGAAAATCAGCCAGATGATCTCCCGGCTGAGTTCGTCCAAAGTCTGGAATGCAGAGCAGAGGGCCTGTATTTCCAGCCGTTCCTCTACATCTCTTTCTAGGGAATATCCACTGGCAAGCGGGACTCCGGTGTCCGTGAGGGCTTCTAGTGACACTGGCTTGCCGGAGCAGCTTTTACCGCAGACACTGCACTTCCCTTGGCAGCGCACACCACGAGCATCCCGGCAGCGTTCTTCCCGGCGCTCCCGGTGTTCCTGCGCCCAAAGCATCCGCAGATACTCACGCATAATCTGTGGATTGGTTTCATCTATCATGGCCTTCGTAATAATGAGGTCTTCTTCATCCAGATGGACAATATAACTGCCATCCGGCCTTTTCCGGTTTCTGTACATATTCGGCTCCTTTCGCGGGATCCGCGAGGAGCCGTCAAATGATCCGTAAAACAGAACTGACGGCGGCACAGGACACTGGACTTTATCCAATGTTCCCGTGCTGCCGTCAGAGCGGTCTCGCGGATCGGTTGTTTAGTTGGTTTGGTTAATGGGCGGCATCACCACCTTCGGCTGCTGTGGTTTTGGTGTGGATCAGATACTAACAGGTCTTATTTCTCATCACCCCCTTTGCAGCGGATCGGGCCAGCCGCTTATGCGGCCTGCTCAGGATGGATGATCTCAATCTCTCCGTTTGGCAGGACGCGGATAATGGTCACCTCCCCCTTATGCACGATCTCGAACTCCCTGTCCTTCTGGTTGTACTTGGCGAGCAAATGCTGCTCGGCGCTGCGGATGTCGATGATGCTGGTATTGTCCATGCGGTGTTCCTCCTTCATGTTTTTTGAGCACTTCCTTGGCTCGATTCCAGCATATCACATAGCTATTGCGCCTGTTCAAAAAGGAAGAAAAAGGACTTGAGCGGAATATAACGGAAAACTCCGGAAAGCCTTTTTGGTACGTTCAAGGCTTGACAAAGCTGTGTGTAAAGGCCATATCATTGACAAAAATGTAATTGTATGCTATTATTAAATAGATAGGTTAGCAATAACTAACCCGCTGGCACATTAACGGCTTAGAGCATTGATGCCTCAGATTATCGCCGATTTCGCCTTTCTTCGCAGAAGAAGCGCGATGGAGCGATAATCACGAATCAAAGATTTGGAGGTATCAATATGCGTGTAGAACATTATTGTCATGAACTGCCAGAGTTCGGCATTACGGTTTATGGAGGTCTTGCCGCCCTGGGCTCCGTTTCAACAGAGGAACTGGACGACCGCATGGCTAATTGGCGTCCAGCGCTGATGTCTTGTGATGAACTGGTGGGTTCACTCGGTTGGTTGGATTATGCCCCCATCCGGATGACCCATTCCCCTCGTAACAATCAGTTAGAACCCTATCCCGATCTGAGCAGGCTGTTGCCCTATATCCGTCCCGTTGAGGAGCGCCTCGATGCTGATGACCCCGTACAGTCTGATTTTACCCTGCATCATCAGGAAATCTTTCTCGGTGAACGCCCAGACTGGAAACTGGTGGGATTCCAGGTTTACCCGGAGGCTATATTCCTACTCTACAATCTGACAAATGGTGCGGAATGGTATACCAAACAATGGCTTGTCATCGACAACGATCCAGTACTCATGCCCGAACTGCACCTCACTTTCCGCCTCCAGAAAACCGCACAGGGAATTGAGCCGGTCTACCACGTTCACACCATGTCCATAGACGACAGAATGGTGACAGTAGTTCGGGAACAGCGCGGATCGACCCAGCGCGACATGGTCATCTACAAGGTAAAAGGCAAAACTTTTGCCGACGTTACGGAATACGTTGATCTCTAAGCCCAATTGGAAACGGTCACGCCAAGCGTGGCCGTTTTTCTATGTGAATATTCAGGAGTAGAAACTTCAAATCCGTGGCTGTTCATGTTATAATTATGTCAGTTTCTGAAGGGGGTGAACCCGCTGAGTGAGAACAAAACGCTGAGTGCAACTTCACTTAATGGCGCTATTGGCGCTTGCCGACTTAACATTGATGCCGTTGACGAACTAATGCAGCTACTGGAAGGCTGTGATTGGCGGACTTATATTAAGATGAATTTGCCGGATGGGAAACAGGTACATCTTGACGGCGATCAGATTACGGTTCTCCGGAAAGCGTATTTCATTACACTTTTACAACAATATGGCCCTTCCGATGAAGACCGCGACCTGTTATTAGCTGCGGCGGGTTTGCTGGCTGGTTATGAGAGTATTGACTCCACAGAAACCGACAAGAGCAGTAAAATCACGCCTCGCTTGACAAAGTATAAAGAGGAGACTCAATATGCAAAATCGATTGGGACATTGAGTAAGAATGAGCGGAACAAGCTTGATAAGTTTAGCAACGCGCTTTATACAAAACGACAAACTGGGACAATTAATCTTTGGAATGATGTCCTGCATTATTTAGGTGTGGAAGGTTTTGAAAGCATCCCTAAAAACATCACACTTCCTACCCCAAGCTACCTAAATAGAACTCTGGCATCGCAGCCGGATCCTGCTTCCAACCAAGAACCAGAACAGGCAGAAAGTACCGGCACGGTGTCAGAACAAGAACCAGAGCAGACAGAAAGCACCGACACGGTGTCAGAGACAGAACAAGAAACAGAACAGGCGGAAACTGTCAGCGCTAAAGCAGCCGCAGATCAAAATACGGCCACCCCTGCTCCCGATCCGGACTCTCACTCCCAGTCAGGTACACAGCCGCAGCCCGATCCGGCACCGCAACCGCAGCCTGCTTCCATCCCTAACACAGTTACAGAAAATGCGGTTCAGCAGAATGCATTTTTAGTGCGAGCCTTGGGTGTGGTCAGTATTATTGCTGTAGCCTGCCTTGCTTTTGTGCTTATTTGGCAGAGCCTATCCCAACGGGCAGCATACAGCTCCCTGTCGGACACCATGACCCTGCCGGAGATTGAGTCCATCAGCTTTGCAGAGCTTGACGAGCCTCCCACACTGGCTCCGGGAGAAAGCGTGGTTCTGGAGCTGGAAATTGAGCCCAAGGTCTATCTCCCGGAAGATCTGGACTATAACAGCGATAAGGTCTGGGCCGCTTACACGAACAAGAATGAAGTTATAGCCAATCCCGAGCTGGCTTCTACCGTTGACGAAGTGGTCGCCATTACTGCTCAAAAAGGCCCCGTTGAGGATACGATCAATGTCTTGGTGCGGGGAACGGACGCAGCAGGATCAGGCGGCATAGGAAACGGAGCAAATGGGCCGGACAGTTCCATGGAAGGGGGCGAATGAGATGGCCAAAAAACAATCTGCTTTTATATTGACGGTCATGCTCGCCTTTGCCCTGCTCATGCCCATGCCAGCCTATGCTTGGGGTGACAACATCGGCGACAGAGACACCTACTCGCTCCAAGAGGTCAATGAAGGCGCTCTCGGCGACACCATTACCTTCAACTCAATTTCCTTCCAAGATTCCGATTACACTTGGTACAAAGAGGCCACAGGCGATGACCTGCCCTCCGGCATCATCACCGAGGAAGTCAACTTCGTGGGCGCTCGCATTGTAGGAGAAAATCAGGGGGCGCAGAATGTCTGGAACGGCAATGAGATTGAGGCGGTAGATGGCGGGTTTTATTACATCCGGCTTTATGCCCACAACAATAATCCGGGCGGTTATGACGCTGTTGCTGATGACACGAAGGTTGCTTTCAATATCCCGCAGGAATCCGCTGCCAGCATCCGGGTCAACGGTTATCTTACTTCTTCCAATGCCTATCCTTCTGAGTATGTAGACTATGTGGATTTCGTAGCGGAGCAGCCGTTCCATCTGGAGTACGTCTATGGCTCCGCCCTGTTAGAGAATAACGGAATCGGAGCAGACGGCGGCATCCAGCTGAGTGACGATATTGCAGCATCAGAATCCGGCGGTGTGCTTATCGGTTATGACGAGCTCGACGGCAGGGTACCGGGCTGCTATCAGTATGCCAACTACATCACGATCATGGTCAAAGTTGTCTATGACGGCCAGTTTACCGTAGATCAGCAGGTTCGCCTCAAAGACAGCGAGGATGGAGCTTGGCAGGACTCAGTCGAAGCCAAGATTGGCGACGAGGTCGAGTTCAAGATCACCTACACCAACACCAGTGCGCCAGATATCGAACAGCACCCAGTGCTGCGCGATGTGCTGCCTGCCAACCTAGAGTATGTGCCGGGAACCACCATGATCTATAATGCCACGTATCCCAACGGCGCAACGCTTGATGACGGCCAGCTCACCTCAGAAGGCGGCGTCAAGCTCGGTTATTACAGCGGCCAGTCAAACGTGATCGTGGTGTTTACCGCCAAGGTGGTGGACGAGGATCTCGCTTGGGGCTCCAACACGCTGGTAAACTGGGGCCGCGCTTCTGTAGGGGAAACACTGCAGCAAGACGCCGCCAGCGTGATTGTCCAAAACAATACTCCCTTCCACATCCTAATCGTGATCTTTTTGGGCATCGCAATCCTGAGCGGCAGCGCGTTTATCATCCTGCGGATCAAGATCCATAAGAAAAAGCGTTATCTCTAATATCCCTCTATAAACACTTTTGGCACCTCTTCGGAGGTGCCTTTTTTTGTTGCCCGGAAATAATTTTATAGAAAATTGTCAGGATCAGGTGTCAAGCAGGCGGAATGTGTCTTTTTGGCGGTAGAGGGGCAAACAAACTACACTCTACCCCCTCAGAAAGGAGCACATTCCCATGAGCAGAAATTACATCAACCCCGGGGAACCCTACACCGCCGAAGTGGTGGAGATGGTTCCCACCGCCCCGAGGTACAGCCTCCGGGCGCAGCGGCAGGCCGTCCAGCTGATGGAGGACGCCTACCTCGCCTGTGGCCGTGACCGCTGTTCCGCCGTCCTGCACCGCTGTGCGCTGGAGAATCTCGGCTCACTGTCGGTCACAGCAGAGAAGCTGGCCCAGCTTACCCCAGAGGCATCGGAAGAATACTGGCGGATCGTCAGGTCTTATGCCGATCAGGCCATCCGGCACCTAGAAAGCTGGTGATCCCGATGATAATCGTAATTCTCATCCTCTCGGTCATTCTGGCGGTGGTGCTTCTGGCTGCGGCAGTCGTGTCCTTTATGGAGTACCGCAGCCGGAGCCGCCCGAGGGACGCCTGCAGCCTGCTGGACAAGCAGCTGCGGCTGGAGGAGCAGGCACTGGACGCCCAGCGCGAGATGCTTCGCACCTACTATGGTCAGCAAAAATCCCGCAAATAGCCGATTTTACGCCACAAAACGGACTTTTTTACAAGATTTTTTCGGCGTGTTCGTTTGACAAAACGGCCATCGCCTCTATCTGTAAACGGCCACAAGAAGTGTCCTATCGGTCAATTTAAGGGCATTTTTGGCCTCAGAAAACCCCTTGACGGTTTGTCAATGTGTGGTGTAATCGGAGTATAAAGCAACTAATTTTTACAAGAAAGGACGCCATGGAATATGGATAAATTACAAAATAACAAATATAAGACTATCCTCGCCGACCCGCCTTGGGATATCAACCAGAAGGGCAAGCGCGGAGCCGCACGTCACTATCCGCTCATGACCTTAGACCAGATTAAGGCTATGCCGGTTAAAGACCTCAGCGAGGAGAACGCCCACCTGTACCTGTGGATTCCTAATGGGCTCTTGCAGGAGGGCTTGGACGTGATCAAGGCGTGGGGGTTTACCTACCGCAGTATGCTGACCTGGACCAAGTCAAGGCTCGGGCTTGGAAATTTCATCCGCAATTCATCTGAGACAATTTTGTTCGCCACCCGTGGACGCGCACCTGTCAAGTTCCACGGACAGGGCAGCTGGTTGTTCGCTCCCGTGCAGGAGCACTCCCACAAACCGGAGGAGCAGTTCGCCATCATTGAGCGGCTCTCGGATGGGCCGTATCTGGAGCTGTTTGCCCGACGCCGTCAGCCCGGCTGGGACGTATGGGGCAACGAGATCGACAGCGACCTCGTCATCCCCGGCTACCCGGTGCCGCGCTACAGCGACAAGGTAAGGCCAAAGGAGGGAGCGTGATGCGGTATGGAGCCAAGACGCAGTTTGCTTATCAGACTGCTGGAGGCCGCCGTTATTATCGCCCTCAGCGGTTTCCTCATCAAGCTGGGCATCGGCTTCCTCGCCGACGTCTGGGTCGGACTGGTGATCGTCGCAGCAGCTATCTGCCTCGGGGTCGCCGGATACCGCCTCTATAAGTTCTGGCGGGACACCCGTCCATAAGCAGCTACAATCAACCATTAAGTATAAGCAGTTTAACAACCACAAAGAAAGGATTCGTATGAGCAGACCATATGACACGCTTGCCTGGCAAGCCGTCGATTGGCAGCGCCCATTTACAGTCGAGGAGGTGTGGGAGATGCTCTCCCACACCTCCACCCTCAAACGCCGTTCCCCCATCATCTGGGAGGCACGGGGCAGGAATGGCCAGATCCGCTACCAGATCGGCGCATACAGCCAGTCTATAGGAAGCATTACGGATGCCATCCGTGCTCACGGAGACATCCGCACCCACGCTATACCGGCCTCCAGCCGTAAGAAGGTGGACGTCGTGCAGACCATAAAAGTGTCGCACCCGGTATTGTCCCTTAACACCTCTGTCACCATGTCGGCCATCCGGGCGGCGCTGGCGGCTATGTCAGCAACGCATGGCGAGGAAGAAACCGTCGTCCAAGTGATCTTGGGCCGAGCGTTTCCGCCCGCCAGCGTGCCGCAGGAGTTCCCTAACCCCGAGGCCAAGTGGTACAATGCCGTCCTTGGCAACATCCGCCCCGCAACGCCGGAGCACCGTAAGTCCGCCAAGGAGAAGGCAGAACAGCATCAGTTTAACGTCGTCATCCGTCTCGGGGCGTCCGGCAAGGATGCGGAGTACCATGTAAACTCCATCCTGTCGGCGCTCCAGACCTTAGAAGCCGCTGGAGTCAAAATCCGGGCTGAAGCAGAACCCGCCGATAGGCTCAACAATGTACACCTACCAAAGCATATCTTGCTGCGCCTATCCGTTAAGGAGCTTGGCAGTTTTCTGCTTCTTCCCGCAGGAGAGGAACCTCTCCCCGGAACCCCGGAACTGCACCCGCGAGAGCTGCCGCCGCCCAAGTGGTATTACCACCCGGTTGGACGGGCAGGCAGCCGCAGCTTCGGCGTGAGCCTTGATCCCATAAGTCCGCAGGAGCTGGTGATCTCCCCGGGGGACAGCCGTTTGCACACCTGCCTCCTGGGCCCCAGTGGCAGCGGCAAGAGTACCGCGATGGAAAAACTCATCCTTGCAGACATCAGGGCCGGGCGCAGTGTCCTAGTTATAGACCCAAAGGCCGATCTTGTCAACAGCATCCTCGCCCGTGTCCCGGAGGAACGGGTGGACGATGTGGTGGTGATCGACCCATCGGACTCCTGTCCGGTAGGCTTCAACCCGCTAGCCTTTCCCGGCTACGAGAACCCGCCCCTGATCGCCGATGCTGTCCTCAGTGTCCTCAAGGAGCTCTGGGCAGACAACTGGGGCGTCAGGATCCAAGACGTACTCTCCGCCGCACTGTTGACTTTGGTAGAGGTGGACGGAGCGTCACTACTGTGGCTCCCGGCCTTCCTCACCGATGAGCAGTTCCGGCAGCGGATCACAAAGAACATCAGGGACAAGGTGGCCTTGAAGCCCTTCTGGGATAACTTCGACGCTCTTAATGATTTTTCCCGCCAGCAGCAGATTGAGCCGGTGCTGAACAAACTCCGCCAGTTCACCCTGCGTCCGGGACTCCGCAATGTACTGGGACAGGCCAAACCGAAGTTCTCCCTTACCGACCTGTTCTACCAGCGGAAGATCGTCTTAGTGCCGCTCAACAAAGGCATCATCGGCGGCGAGTGCGCCCGTCTCCTTGGCTCCCTGATCGTCGGCCTGACTTGGACGCTGGCGCTCTCCCGCGCCAAGCTGCCCCCGGAGAAACGGCACATGGTAGCGGTCTATATCGACGAGTTACAGGACTATCTGTCCCTGCCCACCGACCTCTCCGACGCTTTGGCACAGGCCAGAGGGCTGGGGCTGTCCCTCACGCTGGCCCACCAATACCGCGACCAGCTGCCAGCCAACATCCGGGCCGGGATCGATGCCAACGCTCTCAACAAGATTGTGTTTGGCCTTAACGCCACCGATGCCAAGGCCATGGCAGCCATGGCTCCCGAGCTCACCGCTGAGGACTTTATGCGACTGCCCCGCTACCAAGTCTATGCCTCTCTCCAAGCTGGCGGACGAGCTACCGGCTGGATCCGGGGCAAGACCCTGCCGCCGGAGAAGGCCATCCGAATGCCAGCGGAACTGAAGGCAGTAAGTCAGAAGCGGTTTGGGAAGCCCGCCGCCGAGGTGGAGCAGGAGTATCTGAGCGTTGTCAGCAACGTATCTGCGGCACCGCCAGAGGCACCGGACGCCCCCATCGGAAGGAGGAAGCGATGCTAGGTAATCCGTCAGAACGCAACCTCAAACAGACCATAAACTGCGGAGAAAATCCAATGCACACCCCAGTAGATAACCATGACCGGACAGAAGACCCGGTGACCAATCGGGTGACTCGCCGCCAAACGAACACCTCCGAGCAAAGGCCGGGAGCAGCGCCCTTTATCACGCTTATGGGAAGCGACTCTATGGATACTTCCATAGAACATAACCAGAATGCGCCCGGCGCGGAAGCCTCACGGCGCAGATATTCCCGCAGACAACTAGAGGATCTTCTGCCCTCGCTGAAGGAGCGCGACCTCCAGATCCTTGCCGCCATCCGCCAGTGCCGGTTCTTCACCAGCCAGCAGGTCTGTCGGCTAATCTTCTTAGGTGAGAAACCCTCTACCGCCAACACCCGTGCCATAAACCGTAACCTGAAGAAGCTTAGAGAGCTCGGTCTCATCGCCGTAGTGGAGCACAGCCGGGGCGGCGTCAAGGGTGGTTCCAGCACCATCGTGTGGTATCTCACCGAGGCGGGAGAACGGCTACTAAGGCTTGCCGACCATGACAAATCCGAGCGCCGATCTAGGGTGGTTGACCCCTCCAAGCGGTTCATCCGGCACACCCTTGCGGTGGCGGAGTGCTCCATGCAGATCCGGGAGATCTGTGCGCGGCACGACGGCCTCACGCTGGAGGCGCTGGAACTGGAGCCCGCCTGCTGGCGGCCATACACCCACATTGGTAAAGTGGTGTCTTTGAAGCCAGACCTCTATGCCCAGACCCTCTGCGGTGAATATGAGGATCGGTGGTTTATAGAGGTGGATCTCGCCACCGAGTCCATCTCCGCCATCATCGACCAGTGCCGCCGCTACCATGAGTATTACCGCTCGGGGTTAGAACAGGAGGAGTTTGGGGTATTCCCCCTCACGGTGTGGATCGTCCCCAGCAACGCCCGCCGGGATGCCCTAAAAGAGGCGATCCGCAAGACCTTCGATAAGCTCGCCCCGCTCTTTGCGGTGATCACGCCGGAGGAACTGGAGCCGCTGCTTACACAGGAGCTTAACCGGGATGCGCTATGCTGACACAATCGTAATACGAACCCAATAGCAAACAATCTGCGGCTGGCGGGTGGTGGTCATCCCTGCCGCCAGCCGGGCTCACCAACCAATATGCCCCGTAAGGGGCACCACGACAATACCAACTCTAACCAAGAAAGGAGGAAAATCTACCCCTGCGGCAGATGCCGCACCGTCCGGTCAGGCCCGGAAGCACATTAGGAACAATCACAAACCATGAGGCCGCGATGTACGGAGTTTTCTGCGTACATCGCAGAGCCTGTACAAAGGGCCTCCCATCACACAGGAGGTGACGAGAAAATGGTAAAACACAGTTTGACCCGCAAACGGCTGCGCCGCTGCTTGGAAACGCGAAGGGGGTGCCGCTCATGAAACACCCAGTAACCCCATTCGCTAGACAGGGCAATCCCGCGATTGACCGTAACGATCCCACGGCGGCGGTGACTGCCATTGAGCTCCGGTTTCCCGACAGCTTTAGCGATAGAGCATGGCGGGTGATCCGGTACATGGAGGGCGCTATGTTCCTCTATGCCTACAAGGGCAAGTTCGTCGCAACTGACGAATCGCTGGAGCTCACCGAGTACGGCGACGGCTCCCCAGAGAAGCCTTTTGGCGCACCGCGCTGGACAGGTAGCTCTCTGGACGAGCTGGAGCACTGGCTGGAACAGATCGCAGACGAATACGATGCGGCGGCTACTATCATCCCCGGCTGGGAAAAAGAACAGCCCGCCGAGCGTATCCCTGCCGATCCCCAACCCACTGACAAGGAGGAGTTTGTTATGACCGAGAAAATCCGGGAGCAGATTTTGGCGATCCGCAACAGCGGGGAGACCAATATGCTGGACACCCGCACGGTACAGTACATCGCTAATCGCAAAGGCTACTACGAGCTGGTCATCTATCTGGAGGAACACCGGAAGGAATACTGGAACTTCATTATGACCGGCTCCGAGCACTGAGGTAGCAGCAATGACAGACCACACAATTGCAGTACGCTCCACAGACGGCATCTGGCTGCATGGCCGGGTAGACGATTACCCCTTTTGGGCGAAAGTATGCGACGAAGCCTCTGGCTTCGGTATCGACTGTGGTAGGGTGATCAAGTTGCACATCATCAGCAAGCGGACTTCCCGAGAAATCGCCGCTTATGAGCGTGGTTGGGATAAACGCCCACAAGGCGCTCATAAAGGGCTGACTGAGGCAGTAATTCGCTTCTGTGAGTCCTTGCCGGTGCAGGAGGTCTGGAAGAACACGTTTCTATCCGAACGCCGCTTCCTCATAACCGAGGATGACGTGCTTGAGTACGAATAATAGCACATGACAAGAAATGGAGGTTAAAGAACATGACTATCAGTTTTAACGTGACGGGGAAAGAGCGCAAGGCACTGGTGCAGGCACTCTCTGAGATCACCTTCTCTGAGGCCGTCTATGCCGGAGCTCCGAGCTTTGACTACCAAGTGGGTGACTACACCATCGATAAAAACGGTGTTCTGTCTTACCCCGATACGCTGTCCAAGGAAGCAGTTGCCTTAGTGGTTGAGAAACTGAGCGAGCGCGGCTTTGCCCCGGCGGACGAGGTTGAGGCGGAGACTCCCGAGAAGGATGCCCCCGCCCAAACCCCGGCAGAAATGCCCGACGTGGCAGCGGAGGCCGCACCCGCCGACCAACCCGAGGCGGAGGCCATGGAGGCCGCAGACGGCGCGGAGACGCCCGACACGGCGAAAGAACCCAAGGAAGCTCCCGCTGACCCCGACGAAGCAGCTGCCCCGGAAGAATCCGAGGACGCCAGCGACTCCAATACTGGTCACAAGTTCGCTGTCAGCATTCCGCGCAGCACCCTCACGGATGATGCGCTGGAGCGCCTGAAGCTGATCATCGCCAACAAAGAAGTGCTGTTTAGGCGCGCTGTGCTGGCCGACGCTCTGCCGGTTGAGGTTACGGAGGAAGAGATCGCTTTCCCGTGGTTTACCCTCACCGGGGTGGACGGCGAGGCCGCAGCTTACACGCAGTTTATCACGGCTCTCTGCCAGATGGCCCGTGAGCAGACCCGCGTTCTGGACAAGCCCTATGATGGCGACAATGACCGCTTTGCGATGCGTATCTTTATGGTGCGCCTCGGCATGAAGGGCGCTCAGTATGCGCCGGCCAGAAAGCTGATGCTGAACCATCTCACCGGCAACAGCGGCTGGCGCTACGGCGCACCGCCGAAGAAGGAGGCTGTACCTACTGCATCGGAACCTGCTCCTGCTTCCTCTCCCGAGGAGCCGGACGGTGCCGCTGGTGCAGAGGACACCGTTGCCGGAAACTCTGAGGAGGCCAGCAATGAAGTGGTTTGAGGTTACGCTGATTAAGCGGACATCCACTACTGTGGAGCTTGCGGCGAACTCTGCCGAAGAAGCGCAGTATGAGGCCATCTACCGCCTGATGCGGGGGAAGATCGAGCTGGACGGCGGAAGGGACTTTGACGATATTGAGACCACCGCCGTGGAAATCGAAGCTCCCAGCAGTATCCCTATCTATTGGGAGGATCTCACTCCGCAAAAGCAAGCTGAGATCTTTGCCGCGTTCGGCGGTAACTGCAACTACGACGCATTTCCCATTGCGGAGATCCCGCTCGCGGAAGAAACGGAGGAAAATGCATGAGAAGCAATTTCCCCAGCCGTGAGATCGTAGAGCAGCTGCGCCGGACATATCCCGCAGGTACGCGAGTAGAGCTCATCTCCATGCACGATCCCTACACCACGCTAAAACCCGGTGACCGGGGGACAGTTGTGATGGTGGACAGTATTGGTACAGTGTTTGCCGATTGGGACTGCGGTTCCGGCCTTGGCGTTGCCTATGGCGAAGACCGCATCCGTAAAATCTGAGTGGGCGCACATTACAGGATCCCCGGCTCGTTTCGGGCCGGGGATTTTCTAAAGGAGACACAAAAATGCAGAGTAAATACCTAAGTGAGAAAAAACTCATAGCTGCGGTCTATTGCCGGGTGGCAACAGACGCACAGGCCAACAAGAATACTAACGATATTGCCAAGGATTGGAGGAAAACCATGACTGCAAAACAATTAGAACAGATCGCCGCCTTGCGGCGAGAAAACTACCCCTACAGCTTTATTGGCCGGGAACTGGGGCTTTCCCCCAATACCGTGAAGTCTATCTGTAGGCGCAAAGGGCTGGAGGCCGCTGGCTCCCGGAAGACGAAGGACGAGAAGCAGAACGCACCCCTCTGCCGGTATTGCCATAAACCGCTGCGGGGGACAGTGCGGCGGGGAGCACTGTTTTGCTCGGATTACTGCCGGACAAAATGGCGCCGAGAGCACCGGGAGATTATCGAGATCAAGCCTTGACTCTTCCGGGAAACAGAGTGATGAATACTATCAGGAGGTAAGAACCATGCGTATTGAAGAAATACCGGCCAAGCCGAAGGAACAGAAGATTATCCGTGTAGCAGCCTATGCCCGCGTCTCATCGGATAAGGACGCCGCCTTCCACTCGCTGGAGGCGCAGACAGAATACTACCGCGATTATGTTGCGGCCCACCCGGAGTGGGAGCTGGTTTCTATCTACTCGGATAACGGGATCTCCGGCACAACAATCAACCGCCCGGAGTTCCAGCGGATGCTGCAAGACTGCCGGGAGGGCAAAATCGACCTTGTCATCACCAAATCGGTGACCCGCTTTGCCCGGAATACTGTGATCCTGCTGGAAACGATCCGCGAGCTCAAGAAGCTGGGCATAGACTGTTACTTTGAGAAAGAGGATATGCACAGCATCAGCCCAGATGGAGAGCTGCTCTTGACCCTGCTTGCCATGTATGCCGAAGAGGAAGCCCGCTCCGCCAGTGAGAACCAGAAGTGGCGCATCCGAAAAAGGTTCGAAAACGGAGAACCGTGGGTGGGAAAAATGCTCGGCTACAGGCTGGATAACGGGAAACTGGTTGTCATACCAGAAGAGGCGGAGATTGTACGTCAAATCTTTATGGATTACTTGTCTGGAATGGGCCTTTACCGTATTGCTAAAAAGCTGATATTGCAAAAGGTTCAGCCGGATAACGGTAATGCCTGGAGTGGCACATCCATCCGCCGTATCCTTACCAACGAAAAGTATACCGGCAACCTACTGCTCCAAAAGACCTTTGTCCCGGATTTTCGCACAAAAGTCAGCAAGATTAACCATGGTGAGGTTCGCAAATACTATGTCGAGAACAGCCACGAAGCCATTATCGATCAGGAGACCTTTGATGCAGTTCAGGCTGAACTGCTGGCAAGAGCCACCTCACGGAAAAGAAACGGCGCAGAAGTTATTCCGCCATACCATCTGTTTCACGGGCTGATCCTCTGCGGCTACTGTGGGCGGTTATACGGGTACCATCGCACCAATGTCAAAAAGTACGATAAAGCTGTCTGGACGTGCCCAAGTTTTTATATCATGGGCAAAGACGTCTGTCCCTCACAGAAAATCCCCGAAGATATCCTGATTACAAAAACCAAAGAGGTATTGGCTGTGGACGAGTTGAACCGGGACGTTCTATTGGATCAAGTTCAGCAAATTATCGTTCCCGCCAATCATCACCTACAGTACATTCTGAAAGACGGAAGAACCGTTGATGTGGAGTGGAGGCACCGATCTCGCAGCGAAAGCTGGACGAGAGAGATGCGCGAAGTCGCCCGGCAAAGGGCTTTGGAACGACACCGAAAGGAGGACAAATGAGCACAGAACGCAGAGTAACAATTATTGAGCCGATACGACAGAAAACAGGCTCAGCCACAACGGGAGCCGCTGAAAAGCTGCGGGTTGCCGCCTATGCCCGTGTCTCCACGGAGCAGGACGAGCAGCAATCCAGCTATGAAGCACAGGTGGACTTCTATACTCACTACATTCAGAGCAACCCTAATTGGGAGTTTGTGTCTGTGTTTGCTGATGAAGGTATCACCGGCACGAATACCAAAAAACGTGATGGCTTTAACCTGATGATCCAGAATGCCATGAACGGAGAAATAGATTTGATCCTTACTAAGTCTATTTCCCGCTTTGCCCGGAATACGGTGGACACACTGCAAACGGTTCGCAACTTGAAGGCCGCTGGCGTAGAGGTGATCTTTGAGAAAGAGAACCTGCATACCTTTGATCCTAAGTGTGAGATGATGCTCACCATCATGAGCTCGCTCGCCCAAGAGGAAAGCCGCTCCATCAGCGAAAATGTCCGCTGGGGCAAGCAGAAGAGTATGCGGGACGGGAAGGTCACGCTGGCTTACTCCCACTTCCTTGGCTACAAAAAGGGCAAGGACGGCAGGCCGGAGATCGTGGAGGAAGAGGCTGTGATCATCCGACAGATCTACGACCTTTTCCTGTCCGGCAAGACTATCAACGAGATCGCCGCGACCCTGACAAAAATGAGAGTTCCAACGCCTACTGGTAGGGCCAAATGGAGCGTCAGTACCGTCAAGAGTATTCTCAGCAACGAGAAATACAAGGGTGAGGCTTTACTCCAAAAGACCTATACCGTAGATTATCTCACCAAGGAGGTGAGAAAGAACAACGGAGAGGTGATGTCTGTCCGTGTGCATAATTCCCATGACCCGATCATAGAGCCGGAGGTGTTTGACCGGGTGCAGGAGATGCTGGCGGAATACACCAAACGCCGTGCCAAGGTGCGTACCAAGCACCCTTTTGCCGGAAAGCTTATCTGCGGGGATTGCGGTGAGTTCTACGGCCACAAGGTCTGGCGGTTACGCAGTACCGGCGAGCACTACGACGTTTGGTACTGTAACCACAAATACGACGGCGACAAGGTTTGCGATTCCCCAAGGCTCCGGGAAACTGAGGTCAAGGAGGCGTTTGGGAAAATGCTGCAAAAGTGCGGCGATCCGAACCCCGTCTATACTGACAAACGGTGGGGCGAGCTTGTGGAGTCCGTCACGGTTTACAAGGGCAACCACCTGACCTTTACCTTAACGAGTGGCGAGATCGCAGAGATCATCCTCTAAGGCCACTAGTACATTATAGCTAACGCCGTAGGGCAACCTGCGGCGCTTTTCTGTCCTGAACATTATCCGTGTCAGTGTGCATTTTGGTTTCCGCGCCATTTGCAGCAGATTTGCTAGACGCATGCATAATTTTTCCGCTCTGCTTTATAAGTCTATGGACGTAAATCCCCAAGACGCGTCATCTTGTTACAAATTGAATTTTCCCTGTTGTATGGTATAATTTATATAAGTCACCCGTTGCGGCTAGAACGGAGGTACAGCATGAAAATACAGTCCATAGATATTCAGAACTTTAGAAAACTATTACAATGCCATATCGATTTCAGCGAAAAGACTACTTTATTTGTAGGTGCAAATAACAGCGGTAAAACATCCGCTATGGACGCGCTGGGGAAATTCCTTGCCGGCCGCGATTTTGCCTTTAATGACATTACTATTTCTAAACGTGTAGATATCAACAAGATTGGTGAGGAATGGGTTCAAGAAAACTGTACTGAACCTACAGACTTGCTGGAATGGGGGTCACTTGTCCCCCAGATGGATATTTGGCTAAATGTTTCTAACAGTGAGATACATTATGTAGCCGGGATAATTCCAACACTCAAATGGCGCAGTGGGAAATTGGGTGTACGTCTGGCATTCTTTCCAAAGAACATCGCCAAGTTGTTTACAGATTACAGGGAAGTCTATTTTGCGGCACGCAAAACGGAAAAAACAAAAGGAAAGACGGATATTAACCTGTACCCCAAGGATTTATGTGAGTTTATTGACCGCAATCTGAATACATATTTCTCAATAAAAGCGTTCGTTCTTGACCCTGCCAAATCCAATGCAGATGCCTTACAAGCTACACCTTTCGAAATGGAGTGTTTTACAGACAACCCACTGAGAGGAATTGTTAAGATAGATATGATCGACGCTCAGCGAGGCTTTGCGGATCCGGATAGCCCAGACAGCAATGATCGAGCTAAAAGGCAATTATCAGATCAAATGCGTAGCTATTACGAAAAACATCTCGATCCAGAAAAGTCTCCATCGCCCGAAGACTTAGAAATATTAAAAGCTACTGAAGATGCTAAAAAGGTTTTTGATGAAAATCTCGCAATTAAATTCGCACCCGCAATTCGAGAGCTAGAAGGTCTTGGATATCCCGGAGTAGCGAATCCTAAGCTTACAATTGTAACGAAAATGACCACAGGTGAAGCGCTCAAACATGACTCTACTGTCCAGTATGCGCTGAGCAAGAACGACGATACGCTAAAGCTGCCGGAAAAATATAATGGATTAGGGTATCAAAATTTAATCTCTATGGTCTTTGATCTTATGCGCTTTAGGGATGACTGGATGCGTGAAGGCAAAGCTAAACTAACGCAAGAGAGCGATAATTTTGCTATAGAGCCTCTGCATTTAGTTTTAATTGAAGAACCGGAGGCACATCTTCATGTGCAAGTACAACAAGTATTTATTCGCAAAGCGTATGATGTATTAACAAATCATAAATCCATCAAGGAGAACGGGCATTTTGATACTCAATTAGTGATTAGCACCCACTCCAGTCATATTGCCCGAGAAACTAATTTTGCTGATCTACGCTACTTTAAGCGGCTATCAGAGGGAGCGGAAGGAGATATTGCGACTTCAAAAGTAATCAATCTTTCTGAAGTGTTTGGCAAAGGCGATGAAACCGATAAATTCGTCACTCGCTATTTGCAGACAACCCACTGCGATTTATTCTTTGCTGATGCTGCCATTCTTGTGGAGGGATCGGCGGAAAGTATGTTGTTGCCGCATTTTATTCGAAATAAGTATCCGGAACTGTACCAAAAATACATATCGATATTAAGCATAAATGGACGGCACTCACACCGCCTTAGTCCGCTAATTGAAAAGCTATGCTTGCCTACGCTTGTTATTGCAGACCTTGATACTGCAGAAAAAGAGGGGCATCATAAAGCTGTTTGTCCAGAACGCAAAAAAGGTCTTATTAGCAGTAACTATACTATTACGGGCTGGATCATTGGGGAAAAAGATCTAGACAAGCTGCTGGATATTCCAGCTGATCAGAAGGAAATTGTAAAACAAGGTGTATGCAAGTATTCTATCCGTATTGCATATCAGACGCCAGTGAAGATTGATTATAATGGTGCCGAGGTAGAGGCTCTCGCAAGTACATTTGAAGATTGTCTCGTCTATACTAATTTGCAGCTCTTTGAAAATATATCTGTCGATGATACAGGTAGTCTGATAAAAAACGTGAGCGATAAAATTAAGTCGGCAAGTTCTTTTGAAGAATTTCATCAAGGAGTATATGATGTGCTCCGAAATGGGAGATCCGATCAGAAAGCTGAGTTTGCATTAGATTTGATTTATGCTGTTGATCCCAGTGAGCTTTCAGTTCCAGTTTATATCGACGAAGGATTAGCGTGGCTGCAAGATTGTTTAACGCCCGAGGAGTAACGCAATGTTAGATTCTACATTAATGAAAAATGAATCCATAGACGACCATGTCGATGATCATGTTGATCAGGAGATCCAAGCTTGCTTTTCTAAAGAAAATCCGAAATGCTTCTTTGTATTTGCTGGTGCTGGCTCTGGCAAAACTAGAAGTTTAATCAGCATTCTTACTTTTCTTGATAAAGAACGCGGTGAAAGCCTCATGATGAATGGCAAACAAATTGCGGTTATCACCTACACCAATGCGGCATGCGATGAAATATCCAGACGACTGCATTACAAACCCATATTTTCTGTATCCACAATACATAGTTTCCTGTGGGAACTGGTTAAAACCTACCAAACAGATATCAAAGAGTGGGTTAGGCAGTCTATTGAAGAAGAAATTAGTAAGCTTGAGAAAAAACAGGCTAAGGGGCGTGGCGGTAAGACAGGTGAAAAAAGAGCTGAAGATATTAAGCGAAAGAAAGAACGCCTAGAGAAAATCGAAAAGGTAAAGAAATTTTCTTACAATCCTAACGGCGATAATGTTGGTTATGACTCGCTTAGCCATAACGAAGTTATCAAAATGAGTACGGATTTTATTATGAGAGAGCCAACAATGCAGAATATTTTAGTAACAAAATATCCGATACTGCTCATTGATGAAAGTCAGGATACAAAGAAAGAGCTAATTGATGCCCTACTTGATGTCTGCAAGAAACATACGGGAAAGTTTATAGTTGGTATGTTTGGCGATACCATGCAAAGAATTTATACTGACGGGAAAGAAAACCTTGCGAATTGCATCCCTGATGATTGGGTTAAACCGACGAAAGTCATGAACCACCGAAGCGCTACGCGCATAGTAGATCTAGCAAATGCAATCAGAAGTACGGTTGATGGACAGAAGCAGAAAGCAAGATCAGACGCAGACATTGGAATGGTAAGACTGTTTATTGCTTCGTCTACTGCTGAACAAGATTCCATTGAGGAGAAGGTTGCTCAAACCATGGCCACAGATACTGGGGATGACGGCTGGAAGGATAAAACGGCATATAAGAGCTTGATTCTTGAGCACCACATGGCCGCAAGCAGATTTGGCTTTTCCAATTTGTATATGCCGCTAAACGATTCGAAAAAATTTGATACAGCATTGCGTAATGGATCTATTACAGAACTATCGATTTTGGCTAAAATAGTGTTGCCGTTGGTAAAAGCGTATCAGGAAAAGAATGACTTTGAGGTTGCGAAGATTGTTAGAAAACACTCCCCATTATTAAATAAAAAGACGCTTGTGGCCAAAGCAGATGACCAAGCTGAGATCCTGCAAAAGGCAGAAAATGCAGTCGAATCCTTAATGGAACTTTGGTCTGGCAATAAGATCCCATCATGTTTAGACGTCCTAAGATCGATTCGCGATACGGGTTTATTTGAAGTTAGTAGCCGGACAGAGGACATATTAGCAGAGCAATATGAAGGCGAAAGTCAAAAGGTAATTGCGCTAAGAAAAGCACTGTCAGCTTCGTTTAGCGAATTGGAAAGATATTCTTTATATGTTACTGATGGTACGACTTTTGCTACTCACCAGGGTGTTAAGGGGCTCGAATTCCCAAGAGTTATGGTCATTATGGATGATGCACAAGCTCGCGGTTTTCTGTTTAGTTATGAAAAACTATTTGGTGCTAAAGCAAAAACGGATACCGATTCCCAAAACGAGCGAGAGGGTAAAGATACAAGTATTACGAGAACAGCCCGTCTCTTTTACGTTGCCTGTACAAGGGCTCAGAATAGTTTAGCGGTTGTGGCCTATACAGAAAATGCCGATTCAGTCAAAAGCACAGCGTTGTCAAATAACTGGTTTTCTGAAGAAGAGATTATTGTCCTCTAGGATCATGAGAGAGAGGGATAGTATAAATTGATATAATTGTGATTATCCGAGTCAGTTCTAATTTATCCGTGTCGCTCTCAATGAAATTGGTCTAAACATATCAAAGTATGATATAATATAAAAGCGAGGCCAGCGATATCCATTGTTGACGTCCAAACACAGATTAAAGAACAAGCTTTAATACAAAAACAGCCTTCCAATTTGGAAGGCTGTTTTTGTATTTATGACTGAAAAGCTTGATCTTATGGGATTTCCGGGCTCTTTCTGTTTTTCGGGGGCTTGGATACATGGCTCGCCAGCGAGCCATTTGCCTTGGCGGTGTCTGTATGGACGCTGGACAGCTCGATTTTGAACACCTCTTCCAGCTCTATAATATCTGAAAACAAAGAAACGTTAAAATGTATCTACCGCCGGCCAATACCCTTTTCCTCGATGAGAACAATTTAGCGCAAGCCACAACACTCATTCATTTTCATTAATCTTAAATAGTGATTCGCTTCCCTTAGCACATGGTCTGCAAGCAACGGTGGAATGATGGATTTTATCCTACATGCCAGCAGTCCTTCGGTTGCTTTCGTCTTAAACGATCGGATTTCTTCTGTGGCATACAAACTGGTTTGTAAAATTTGCTCCTCGGCAGTATATATGCACTCATTCACTAACTTCTCAAATTTTTTTGCTGTTGCCTCGGCAGTTTTTTTGAGGTCTGCTTCTGTCGGATCTAACATCCCGTCAATAAATTCCGCATGTTCTGCCATAATCGTATTCCAAAAGTTCAGCTCGTCACATAAGGTTTCCTTTGGAGGCCGGTCGCTTAAAAGCCCTTTTAATATTCCCAAGTAATGTTCGGCTTCTCTGGTATCATGGTCTAACATTTGTGGATAAAGAGATATGAATATATTGCAGTTTGATGACTGAGATAACAAATACTTCTGAAACGAAATCGTTTCCTGCAGCAGATGGAGCGAGTTGTGATTTAGATTATCAACAGACGCTGATAAACATTGGTTATCATAATGCGGCGAGCTACATGTCAGGGTTTGTTCCCGCTTTGTTATCCCTGTGTCAATACTTGCCCCGGTAAGTCGCGAATTTACGTCTTCCGCCTTTAAGGTATAGGGGGTAACAAACTCATTTGATTGGATGGCGCTTTCAGATACAACTCCCCTTGCGCACGGTAGCGTTTCGTTAAGTAACTGTTCAAATCGTTTTTTCAATGTATTGGCTTTTTCTATGTACTTATGGGCAGCGGGTTGTAAATTTGTCTGCAAGAAAAAGAGATGTTCTTTCATGATCCTCTGAAAAAATAGATTTACTTCTACCGAAATTCTAATATGTTCATGGTCTGGCATAAGACTCCTCCTCCAAATATTTCTATGTGCAGTATATGTTAAGAGAAAGAAGAGTATACCCCCATCTCAGCCGATGAACAATTTCGTACAGCCTGTTCAAAACGGATTTTATCCTTGCCTAAGGTTTCTCTAGTTATATTTGTCTGCATTTTTTATCTTTATTCTTTTTGAAAATCTATTGGTCTTATGGAAAGTAAGCTTTTCTAAAGAGAGGAGGTCAGCTATGAAAAACCGATTGGAAGAGTTGTGAAAAGAACATGACATTATACAGGAAGATTTAGTAGACATACTTGAAGTTTCTCGCTAAACCATTGGCTCTTTAGAAAATGGTAGATATAATCCATCTATCTTAATTAGCATTCAAAATTGTGAAATTCTTATTCTAAATAGTTCATACTACTGTGAGTGCCCATTTTAATTTTATAGACTTTAAGAAAAATAGGGTGCTTGCAAGTATCTCGATTGAGCCATTTAACTTAGAACCTTTGAATAATTGACAAATATATGTATAGGAACTATACTGTTTAGTATATAAATATACTAAACAAAAGGAGATAATCAATGAGAGATTGTACAATAATATCGTGCTTAATGGAGCAAATCATATACAAATATATGCAAACAGAAACAATACAAAGAAATTATGGAACTAATATAATGATTACACAAGTAGAAATTCATACAATTGAAGCAATTGGTAATTGTAATGGCATTAGTATTACTGAACTTGCAGAAAATAGACACAAAACAAAAGGTGCCGTATCGCAATTGATTTATCGTTTGGTAAAAAAAGGGTTGGTGAAAAAAACAGTTTCCAAAACTTCTGACGCCCAAGTATCCTTATATTTAACTCCATTGGGTGAACAAGCCTATGAAGGTCACCGAAAATTGCATCAGCAACTAAATGATGAAATTTTTGTAGCATTACGAGAGATGCCGGACAGTACTTATAATGATTTATTTGTGGTGTTAAAAAAATTTGAACGGTTTCTTGATAAACAAATTGCTGAAAATAAATGATAGACGATTATACTGGAATCCATAATACTGTTTTTTTATCTTTTGGTATAGTATATATACAGTGTAGAATCTATATAAATGATGTAAGGGGAGGAAACCGTGATTGATAAAAAAATTATAGTACATTTTACGGTTATAACGTTTTGTTTTGCCTATTTAGTGTCAGGTGCTTTAATTGTTCTTGGGCAATTTGGATATAGAGTTTATAGTTGGGTTGAGTCGCTACCGCAATTTTGCATGAATATTCCGTTTGCGATCTATATTTTATCGCCAGCCATTGCTTCTTATATAGTGCTCAAGAAAAACAATAAAATAGTCAATTTCCAGGAATGGTTAAAAACCGTTTTCTATGCTAAAAACAATATATATCCTTATTTGTTTGTTTGCTTATGTGTGATAAAGAAGTAATAGAAGTGTAAAAATTTTGC
>ENA-ORMO01000307-ORMO01000307.1-human-gut-metagenome-genome-assembly--contig:-NODE-307-length-73614-cov-5.822687_pt1 | contig 73614 bp, 61 predicted proteins | sample MGYA00242106_ERZ509001 | MGnify/ENA primary metagenome ERZ509001 (study PRJEB26280, sample SAMEA2338736) | human gut metagenome | biome: human gut; feature: human-associated habitat; material: faeces...
CTATTTCTATGTTTGGTCAAAAAAGACTGAGCAGAGAAGGCGGAATTGAAATTGTCGTAAAAGAGCTTTCGACAAGGATGGCCCAGATGGGAAATCAGGTTACCTGCTATAACCGTTCCGGACATCATGTGAGCGGTAATGAATTTGATGCTGCAGAAAAGCAGGAATATGCAGGAATCAGACAGAAATATGTGCCTACAATTGAGAAAAAGGGATTGGCTGCTGTGAGTGCGTCTTTTTTTGCAGGCTTATGCAGTGCTTTTGGAAACTATCATGTTGTTCATATTCATGCAGAAGGACCAGCTTTTTTTTCATTTCTGCCTAAGATGTTTGGCAAAAGGGTTATTGTTACGGTTCATGGAATTGACTGGCAGAGAGAAAAATGGAAATCAGGATTTGGTTCTAAATTTATCCGACAGGGTGAAAAGCATGCAGTAAAGTACGCAGATGAAATTATTGTATTAAGCGAAGGGGTTCAGAAGTATTTTATGGATACCTATGGAAGAGAGACACGGTTTATTCCCAATGGAGTTAATCGTCCGGAAATCAAGTCTGCAGAATTGATTCATGAAAAATACGGATTAACAAAGGATTCCTATATTTTATTCTTAGGAAGATTGGTGCCGGAAAAGGGAATCCGATATTTAATCGAGGCCTTTAAACAGGTAAAGACAGATAAAAAGCTTGTGATAGCAGGTGGAAGCTCTGATACAGATGAATTTGCAAAGGAACTGAAGGAGCTGGCAAAGGGGGATGAAAGAATCCTTTTTACCGGTTTTGTCCAAGGACAGGCCTTAGAAGAACTGTACAGCAATGCGTATGTCTATACACTTCCCAGTGATTTGGAAGGTATGCCTTTGAGCCTTTTGGAAGCAATGAGTTATGGGAACTGTTGTCTGGTATCGGATATTGCGGAATGTGCAGAGGTAGTGGAAGATAAGGCTTTGATTTTTGAAAAGTCTAATGTTGCAGATTTGAGAGAAACATTGCAAAAAGCCTGTGATGAAGTTGGTACGGTAGAAAGACTGAAACAGCAGGCAGCAGATTTTATCTGCAGTAAGTATAACTGGGATGAGGTAGTGAAAGAAACTTTAAATTTATATAGAGGAAATAAAGCATGATTCGGGTATTACAGTGTGTAAATGATATGCATCGTGCAGGGTTGGAAACGATGTTGATGAATTACTATAGAAATATTGATCGGTCAAAAATTCAATTTGATTTTCTGACACATCGTCCACATAAAAGTGATTATGATGATGAGATTCTTAGTTTAGGTGGTAAGGTATATTATGCACCAAGACTTTACCCACAAAATTATTCTAAGTATTTTAAATGGATGGAGCAATTTTTTAAGGAGCATCCAGAATATAAAATTGTACATAGCCATATTGATGCTATGAGCTATTTGCCATTGAAAGCAGCAAAAAAAGCAGGTATACCTGTGAGAATAGCTCATAGTCATAATACTTCTATTGATAAAGATTTTAAGTATATATTGAAACAGTATTTTCGTTTTAGAATTAATTCTGTTACTACAGATTTTTGTGCCTGTGGAGAAGATGCAGGAAAATTTTTATTTGGGAATGTAAACTATACAATTATTCCAAATGCGATTGATATTTCAAAATTTTTATTTCACTCTGAAATAAGAAGAAAAAAGCGTGAAGAATTGAATATAGAAAATGAATTTGTAATTGGTCATGTGGGAAGATTATCATACCAAAAAAATCATAAATTTTTAGTTCAAATTTTTAAAGAATTTGTTTCACAGAATCCTAATTCCGTGTTGCTGTTAGTAGGTATAGGGGAAAAGGAAGATGAAATAAAAAAGCAAGTTGAAGAATTTGGATTAAACGAAAAAGTGAAATTTCTGGGCAATCGGGCAGATGTAAATGAATTATATCAGGCAATGGATATTTTTGTAATGCCATCTTTCTTTGAAGGAGTGCCGGTTGTCGGTATAGAAGCTCAGTTTGCTGGATTGCCTTGCGTTTTTTCTGATAAAGTACCTAAAGAAGTTAAGTTTAGTCAAAAAATAGATTTTGTGGGCTTAGGCGAATCATTAGAAACATGGGTTAAGGCCATAGAAAAATATAGAAATGGCAGTAGAGAAGAATTGTTAGGAGAATTAGAAAATAATTCCTATAATATAAAAACGGCACATACGTTGTTGGAAAATTATTATTTAAGTTTTAGAAAGTGAATAGATTATGGCAGGACATAAGAGTATAAAAAGAATTGTACATCGTTGTATGGAAGAGTTAGATGCAACTCGAAGAATTGCACAGGTAACTTCTTTAAAAGAGGGGTTAGAAACATTTCGTGCAAAAGTGGATATCCAAATTATGAATCATAATGGATATTATGAAAATGAAGCAAGAAAGAAACATTTACTTAGAAAACACGATATTATGATTCGATATTATGAAAAGACATTTGGAGATTTTTTAAAAACATATGATTATAATCATGGAAATCAAATATTGCCTAAATCAGAATATACAGATTGCATATGGATTTGTTGGTGGCAGGGATTGGAACAGGCTCCGAATTTGGTGAAGGTATGTGTCGATTCCATTAAAAAAAATGCAGGAGACCATAGGGTAATTGTTTTAACAGAGGATAATTACAAACAGTATGTAGATATACCAGAGTGGGTCGAAGAAAAGAAAAATAAAGGAATTATTAGTAGGACACATTTTTCGGATATTTTACGATTAACATTGCTATCACAATATGGTGGTTTGTGGTTAGATTCCACATTCTTTTGTACACAACCTGTATTAGATGATTATTTTAACCAATCATTATGGTCTATTAAACGCCCAGATTACTTTCATGCTTCAGTAGCTGCAGGATATTTTGCAAATTATTCTCTTGGATGTGATGTTAATCATAGATGGATATTTAAGATAATATTAGATTTCGTATTGGAATATTGGAAAAATAATAATATTATGATTGATTATTTATTTTTGGATTATTTAATTGTATTGGTTCAAAAGCATGATCAGAATATTGCAAAAGAGTTTCAAAAAATTCAACCAAATAATCCAGAGTGTGATGAGTTGTATAAAGTTATGGGGAAACCATATGATGAAATCGTGTGGAAAAATATGAAGGTAGATACTGTTTTATTTAAATTGAGTTGGAAATATCAGTATTCGCTGGAAAAAGATGGAAAACCAACGTTTTACAGGAAATTATTAGAAAGGGAATTGTAGAAAAATTATGTTGCCTAAAGTTAGCGTAGTTGTGCCAATATATAATGTTGAAAAATATTTAAATCAATGCGTAGATAGTTTATTAAATCAAACGTTAAAGGATATAGAGATAATATTAGTTGATGATGGAACTAGAGATAATTCAGGGATAATAGCAGATAAATATAGAAGTAAATTTGATAATATAAAAGTAATCCATCAAGATAATGGAGGATTAGGACCGGCAAGAAATACTGGGATAGAGAATGCGACTGGAGAGTACATTGCCTTTGTTGACGGAGACGATTGGGTGCAAGCGGACATGTATGAAAAGTTGTATAAAATTGCAAAAAAAAATGATTGTGACATAGTTGTTAGTGGACATTGTGATTACAAAAATGGAATTCCAGTGGTGACAAAAATACATCCATTATCTGGGAAAACGTTTAGTTCAAGAGAAGAAATAAGTGAAATCAGAAAATCCTTATTTGGACATTATCCAGGAGATAAAGTTGTAGAAGCTTTTCCAATGTCTGTTTGCATGTCTTTATACAAAATGGAAGTTATTAATAGATTTAATTTGAGGTTTAAAAAAATATTGTCAGAAGATACCATATTTAATATTGCAGCGTATAGTTGTGCAAAAACAATATCTTTTGTTTCGTATACTGATTATTGTTACAGAAAGGAGGAACAAGCTTCTATTACAAAAAGTTTTTCTCCAAACAAGAAGATTCAATTTAAAGAATTTTTAATGACATTAAGGAATTTAGCGTCTGAAGAAGATTTGGAGTGCCAAATTAGAGCAAAACGTATGGCAATCGATTATTGTAGATTTTATGTTGGTATAGTTGATGGTACAAATTTAACTATCAAAGAGAAAAAGAAGTATATATGTGAATTTGTAGAAGATCAAGAAATAATGGAATGTTGGAAAGAATATCCAGTTGCAACACTTCCTCTACAGCAAAGAATATTTTATTTGATGACAGAACATAAGTTTTATTTTGCTGCATTATTATTAATTAGAATAAGAGTAAACTTAAAAAATTATATAAATTCAAAAAATAAAGATAAGGATTGAAAAGTTGCTGTATTAATGAAGTAAGAGGTAAATATGATAATTAAAATTAGAAGAAGATCACAGAATAAAATATTAATTTGGATTCTTTTTGTAGGGGCCTTTTTGCTTGCACCAGTGACACAATTTTTACATCTTCCAAATTTTTCAAAATATATTTTAGATATTTCATGGTTTTTATTATTAATGACGATGCTGTTTAAAAAAAAGAGATGTATAAGTAGAGAAGCTAGTTTCTTAAAAAGAGTTCTCATTATATTTTTCATTTTGACTGTAACGGTTTATTTGTTTAATTTTCAATCTATATTTTATTATTTGTGGTCATTTAGAAATAATTTTAGAGGGTATGTTATTTTTATGGCAGCCATTTATTATTTTGATCAGGATGATATTAATGATATCTTTAAGTTTTTAAATTTAATGTTTTATATTAATACAATAATAATGTTCATTCAATTTGGAGCATTAGGATACAAACAAGACAATTTAGGTGGAATATTTGGTGTTGAAACAGGATGCAATGGGTATATTAACATATTTTTTTGCATAATACTTGTAATCAATTATGTAGCATATTTTCGAAAAGAGATAAAATTGAGCACATTCATTTTTAAATCATGTATTTTATTGGTTTTATCAGGAATGGCTGAGTTGAAATTTTTTTATATTGAATTTGTTATTTTGATTGTAGTTGGATTTTTTGTGGTAAAAGGGAAAATAAAAAAATTATTGATATGTGTAGGAGGGGTTCTCATTTTGGTCGTAGGATTGAATACTATTCGATCGGTATTCCCTAATATAGAAATGGGGGTTAGTGAATTAGTTGATTATGCAACAAGTACGAAAGGATACACTTCAAGTGGGGATTTGAATAGATTATTCTTTTTTTCACAAGTTGATAAATTATTTTTAACTTCTCCTTTACTTAGAATTTTTGGATTAGGACTAGGAAACTGTGATTATGCTACAGGAATATCTTTTCTTACATCACCATTTGCAGCGATGTATCAAGAAAGATTACATTATGGCTGGATGTCGTCAGCATTTATGTATCTTGAGGGAGGATATACAGGACTAATTTTTTTATTTGGATTTTTTGTTCTGATATGTGTTTTTTGCTACATAAGAGGAAAAAGAGAGATTGATTTACAAAGTAAAGGGTACTATAGTATAGGATTTTTATTGGGAATTGTTGCAATTATGAATGGTCTTTATAATATTTCTTTAAGAATAGAGTCTTGCTATATTATATATTTGTTACTTGCAGTTCCTTTTATAAAGCAAACCTGCAATAAAAATTATTATTAAAAGCTTATTTTTGATGTTTAGCATTTTTTACTAGCTATATTAGGTATTGTATTTGAGGGATGAAAGATATGTTCAAGCAATTAATTAAAAAAATTATATATAAAGAAAAAGCAACTTCAGAAAGCTATGTACGTTGGTTACGAAAGAATGGTGCTAAAGTAGGAGATAGAGTTAAAATATTTGCTCCTTCAAAGACAACAATCGATATAACAAGACCATGGTTACTTGAGATAGGTAATGATGTTCAAATTACAGAAGGTGTTACAATTTTAACCCATGGATATGATTGGTCTGTTTTAAAAGGAGTATATGGGGAAGTCCTTGGATCGTCGGGGGGGATCAAAATAGGAAATAATGTGTTTATTGGTATGAAATCTACTATATTAAAAGGAGTTCATATTGGAAACAATGTAATTATAGGAGCCAATAGTCTGGTAAATAAAGATATTCCAGATAACTGCGTAGTGGCTGGAAATCCAGCAAAAGTGATCATGACATTGGAGCAGTACTATGAAAAAAGGAAAATAGCTCAGTTAGATGAAGCAATCGAATTAGTTAAAGAATACAGAATGCAATATGGAAAAAATCCTGATGAAAAAGCATTGCATGAGTTTTTCTGGTTGTTTTCTAATGGAAATGATAATTTGCCGGAGTGTTGGGAACATATGCAAAATTTAGTAGGAAATCGTAAACAAACAGATGAAGTTTTTATTAATAATAAAAAAATGTTTGAAAGTATGGAAGAGTTTTTAAACAGTATAGATTAGGGAGATAAGAAATTGAAAAAAGTTTGTATTTTATCAATGCAAAAGGTTCAGAATTTTGGATCATTGCTGCAAAGTTATTCATTGAAGAAGTTATTAGAAAGTTTAGGTGCGGAGGTTCATTTTATTGATATTGAAAGAAATGAAGAGGATGATAAAGTAGTAGGAAATATAAGATTAGAATTTGTAAATGAAATGGAAAAAACAGGTGGACTATTACAAAAAGTGAAAAAAATTGATAGGTATGCCATAAATAGAATTAAAATAAGGGAGATTGCTAATCGGCAAGACGCAATTTTTGAGGATTTCAGAAAATATCAATTAAAGATTAAAGAATGTGATAATGAATTGCTGTATGATTTATGTATAATTGGCAGTGATGAAGTATTTAATTGTATGACACCATCTTCATGGGGGTTTACCAGTCAGTTATTCGGCAATGTTAGACAGGCAGAAGAAGTTATTACTTATGCAGCTTCTTGTGGTGCTACAAAATACACTCAATTGAATCTAGAAATGGTTGGAATTATAAAAAATGCCTTTGAAAAAGTTTCTGGATTTTCAGCGAGGGATATGAATACGAAAGAGTTTATCGAGCAGCTTACTTCAAATCCGGTTGAAAATCATCTGGATCCGGTATGGGTTGGAGATTTTCAAGATGAACTTGAGCGAACAAGTATTACGGTAGAATTGCCAAAGAGATATTGTATTATTTACTCTTATTATAATAGAATACATGATAAAAAAGAGATTAAAGATATTTTACGTTTTTGTAAGGAAAAAGAATTAGAACCTATTGCTCTGGGCGCACCGCAAATGTGGCTCAAGAATTATGTGGCTGTTTCTCCATTTGAGATGTTGAAGATTTTTCAAAATGCAGATTTTATTATTACAGATACATTTCATGGTACTATTTTTTCAGAAAAATTTAACGGCCATTTTGCTGTATTATATCGAGACAGTAATAAAAATAAACTCAGTGATTTGGTAAAAAAGATAAATGCAGAAAATCATGTGATTACTGATTTCAGTAAACTTGATGAGGCGTATAAAGTTTACAGAGAACGTACAAATGTACAGAAATTAGTAAAGAAACAACGTGAGATAAGTATGGAGTATTTAAAGAAATATATTGAGAGATAAGGTATGAAAGATAAAAAAATAAAAGTTTTTTTACTTGGAAGCTATAAGAATAACGCAGGTCCTGATAATGTAAACAGATGTTTGATTGAAAACAGTACACATGATCTTTTACATATAGAACAAACAGGACGGGTGATGAAAAGAATAGAGATTTTCTGCAAGATAATCAGTAGCGATATTGTTGCTTTCAGCGGATTTGGAAAGAATAAGTTTTGGCTGTTTTTATGTAAATTATTGCGTAGAAAAACGATTTATTTAATGCATGGTTGCGCAACTTATGAAACAAAAATTAATAAGTTATATGTTAAACAGAAAATATTAGATTTCGAGAAGAAATTTTTGGAATCGGTAGATTTGGTCCTCCCAGTATCAGAGCAGTATAAGAACTGGGTAATGCAACAATTTCCTAGTATAGAAAAGAAAATACATTTTCTAAACTTAGGAATTAGTGGGGGGGGCAGAGCTATGCTATAGATAATAGAAATCATAAAGAAAACGATGAAAAAATTTGTATTATTGTAGCGGGTAGAGACCGAATCCAAAAGAATAATATCGAAGTATGCAAAGCGGTAGAATTATTATTTGAACGATTTACATAAAAAGATAGAATTGCAGATATGTGGAAGAAAATATTATGAGAATGATGTATTTTTAAAATATCCACATCAGCGAATCTGGGAATGCTACCAAATGAGTAATTTATGGAGAAATTAAGTAATGCTCATTTATTTGTCTTGAATAGTGAAGTTGAGTCCTTATGGTTTATGGTATGGTAAAGTATTCTTATGATAAAGATGGGTATACGACATCTATGGTTGGTCTGACCTTAACACTTGCAGCATTTTGAGGATTGATTTTAATTTCCCTGCATAAGATATTTGTCAATGTTATTGGATTAGACACGGGATATTTACTTCTTATGCTATTAGATATGGTCTTTATGGCGGTTTCAGGATTATGGATTGTGCGGCAAAGATATGATGTTCAGTATAGAGCGTTGAGCTTCGTCACAATTTTTTCGACACTTATGAATCCTATTTTGGGAATCTGATTTGTTTATCATATGGCTGATAGATCTTTAGCAAGGTGTTTATCAGCTGTTCTTACTAACGGAATTGTGATGTTTATTACATATGTTTGGACTGTAAAGAAATGTAAAAAACATATAAATATAAAGTATTGGACATATGCATTAAAGTTGGATTTATCGCTGATTCCCTATTATTTATCCATGGTTTTATTGAATAACTGTGACAGAATCATGATTGGGAAAATATGTGGGAATATGTATGCTGCATTTTACAGTATCGCTCATAATGCTTCTATGGTAATGAACATTATTATTAACAGTATTAATTCATCATTTAATCCATGGTTATATCAGAAGTTAAGTGAGAAAGAATATGGAAAAATACAAGAACTGTCCAGATATCTTTTGATTATTGTGGCAGGAGTTTCCATTATCCCGATTGTTTTTGCACCAGAAATTATAGCAATACTGGGTTCTGATGAATATTCTAGTGTTGTGTCGATAATGCCTGTTTTTTCATATTGCGTTTTCTTAATTTACGTTTATACATTATTTTCAAATGTCGAAATGTTCTTTGAGAAACCAGGATACACAATGTATGGTTCAGTTAGTGCAACAGTAATAAAAATAGTATTAAATTACTTTTTTATCAAAAAATTCGGATATCAAGTGGCGGCATATACTACATTGATTTGTTATACATTACTTTCTGTTTTTCATTATTGTATCATGAGATATATTTGTAAAATGGAAGAGATAGAGCAACAAATATATGATATAAAACTTATGGTAGTATTGTTTATTTTAATTATCGTATGTGCTATAGCTATTAGTTTTTTGTTTGAATATCTGTTTATTCGATTTTTATTTTTGATAGTTATTGTATTGTTTGCAGTAAAGAAAAAGGAGCTTCTTGTAAGAGCATTTCGTAAACCAGATTAAATTGTGAGGTAAGAAAATGGTTAGCGAAAGCAGAGGAAAGTATTTATTTAAGAATACATTTATTTTTACGATTGGAAGTATAGCAACGAAACTTATAACATTTATTTTGGTACCGATTTATACGCATATTTTAACAACACAAGAGTATGGGGTTGTTGATTTGATTTCGACTATCAGTATGGTATTGGCACCGGTATTGATATTAAATATAAGTGAAAGTGTTATGCGGTTTTCTCTGGATAAAGACGCTAACCATAATCAGATAATGAGTTCTGGTTTACTAATTCTTGTAACGGCATCTATCGGAGGGATGTTCATTATACCTATTGCAAAATGTTTTGGAAATCTTGGAGAGTATTCTTCGAATCTTTACTTTTACACGATATTTAGTGCTGGATCGCAGTTGTTATTGTGCTATTTACGGGGAAAAGAGCAATTAATACAATACACGTGTGGAAATATTATAAATACATTTAGTGTTGCAATTTTGAATATATTATTTTTGGTTGTTTTAAGAAAAGGGATAAAGGGATACTTATTAGCATATATTATTGCAAGTTTAATAACTGCTATATACGCATTTTTGGTAGGAAATGTATTGGATGTCATTAGAAACTTTAAAATTAATAAGAAATTAACAACAGAAATGCTAAAATATTCGCTAGTATTAGTTCCCAATGTGTTTATGTGGTGGATTATGAATTCTGCCGATCGTATTGTGATTACTGCGGTTATTGGTGTTGCAGCAAATGGTATCTTTGCAATTGCGTATAAAATTCCTTCTTTGATGTCGACTGTGGCTGGGATTTTTAATCAGGCTTGGTCATATTCAGCGATTCGTGAAAATAAAAGTGAGGACAAGGAAATCTATACCAATAATGTATATAAAGGTTTTTTTATGGTTATTTCCTTATCTGCGCTAGGAATGCTGATGATTTTAAAACCGTTTATGCACGTGTATGTTAATGCTGCTTATTATAGTGCATGGAGATATGCACCATATTTAATAATCGGATTTGTCTTTCAGACGCTTGGCTCTTTTCTTTCAACACCGTATACAGTGAATAAGGATAGTAGAGGGTTTCTGTTTTCAGCAACGTTTGGAGCGATAGTGAATATTGTATTAAATTTTTTGTTAGTCTTTTCATGGGGCTTGACAGGTGTTGCAATAGCAACGAGTATTAGTTACATGGCTGTATTTTTTTATCGGGTGATAGATACAAAAAAGTATATTAAGATAGATGTTTTCAATAAGAGATATCTGTTAATTATGACGATTTTAATTATACAGGCTATTACAATATATAGTAAAAATATTTTTTCTAATATATTGCTGGCAATACTTTTCTTGCTAGGAATTGTTTTACAGCGTGATATATGGTATCCATTGTATGTGCAGTTTATAAATAAAGTAAAGCATAAAAGATGATAATATTTTATATGAGATAGAGGATGTGTGTATGAACAAATTTGTATGTAATGAAAATATGTGTACCGGATGTAGGGCATGTGTTGATAGATGTATAAAGGATGCGATATCAATTAGAGATGATTTTGATTCATTTAACGCTGTTATTAATGAAAGTAAATGTATAGATTGTGGAGCGTGTTATAAAGTATGTCCAAATAATTCATTGGTTGATTTAAACGAACAGTTATCATGGCAGCAAGGCTGGGCAGATAATAAGGAAGAAAGAGAAAGAAGTTCATCTGGTGGATTTGCAACAGTTCTTGCAAAAAGTTTTGTTAAGCATGGTGGAGTAGTTTGTAGTTGTACTTTTGCGAATGGTGACTTTGTTTTTGAAACAGCAAGTTCTGAAAAAGAGGTCGAAAAATTTCGTGGATCCAAGTATGTAAAAAGCAATCCTACAGGAATTTATAAAAAAGTAAGAGATTTATTGAAGGAACAAAAAAAAGTTTTGTTTATTGGATTACCATGTCAAGTAGCAGCAGCAAAGAATTTTGTTGGAGAAAATTACAATAAAAATTTATATACTGTAGATTTAATATGTCATGGAACGCCATCTGTTGAAATTTTGAAAAAATATTTAGAACAGTACAAAATTGATTTGAAAAATGTAAAAGAAATATCTTTTAGAACAAAGAATTCTTTTTTGTTAAAGAAAAATGAAAAATCAATCATTGATTCACGTATTCAAGATACATATACGATGACATTCTTATCTTCGTTAAATTATACAGAAAACTGTTATTCTTGTAGGTATGCAACAGATAGGCGAGTAGGTGATATAACAATTGGAGATTCCTGGGGAAGCGAATTAACGGAAGAAATCGAAAAAGGTATTTCTCTTGTGATGTGTCAGACAGAAAAAGGCGAGGAACTGTTACAGTTAATGCCATTTCATTTTGAAAAAGTGAATGTTGATGAAGCATTAAAAAATAATCATCAGTTAAGACATCCAGCTATAGTACCAGATAAAAGAAAACAGTTTTTTGAAGAAATAAAAAAAGGAAAAAAATATGATTCTGTTGTATTAAGAATTTATCCGAAAGTCTGTATAAAACAAAAAATTAAAAAAGTTTTATTCGGAATTCGGGGGGGTATGAGGTATACAGAATAACAGTATGGAAGTAAAGGAGAAGGGGACATATGCAAACAACATTATTAATTATGGCTGCAGGTATTGGTTCTCGTTTCGGCGGTGGAATTAAACAGTTAGAGCCAGTAGGTTTACACGATGAAATCATTATGGATTATTCCATCCATGATGCTATTGAAGCAGGATTCAATAAAATTATTTTTGTAATCCGCAAAGACATTGAAGCAGATTTCCGGGAAAGAATCGGAAATCGTATAGAAGAACTCTGCAAGAAGTTAGGGGTAGAAATTGCCTATGCTTTCCAGGATTTAAACAATGTTCCTGGGGAGGTTCCGGCAGGCAGAAGCAAGCCCTGGGGAACTGGACAGGCGGTTCTTGCTGCAAAGGAACTCATTCATGAGCCATTTGCTGTAATCAATGCCGATGATTATTATGGCAAGGAAGCATTTCGGCAACTTCAAAACTGGTTGGTTCTGGAACACGCAGATTCTGCTATTGCTATGGCTGGATTTATTCTCAAGAATACCTTATCTGAAAATGGTGGTGTAACAAGAGGTGTTTGTAAAATTGAATATGGTCATAGTCACCTTACTGATGTAGTGGAAACAAGCAATATTGTTATGACAGAAACAGGAGCAGAGGCAGATGGGGTAACACTGGATCCAGAGTCTTATGTTTCTATGAATATGTGGGGATTTCCAGCAAAAGAAGGATGTGCACCTGCGTATCTGACAGTTCTGGAGGATGGATTTAAGGCGTTTTTCGCCAAAGACGTAAAAGAAAATCCGCTCAAAGCAGAATATTTATTGCCTACTCATATAGGAGGGCTGTTAAGAGAGAAAAAGTTTTCTGTAAAAGTTTTAGAAACCAAGGATAAGTGGTTTGGCGTTACTTACAGGGAGGATAAGGAACTAGTTGTAAACAGTTTTCAGAAGCTGATTGAAGATGGAATATACAAAGAGGATCTGTATGGTGATTTATAAAAATATCTGTGGTTGAGGTTTTATTAATGGAATTATTTCAGCAGATAGCAGCTCGTATTATGCGCAGCATTCTAACGGCTTTGTATCAACCGTTTTGGGGCGCAGTGAGTATGGCTTTTTTATTTATGTTTCTCTTTCTTTACGGGAAAGATAAGGAATGGAGTATTTCCAATTGCTTCCCGAAAATGATTCAAATATGGTATAGAGAATTTCGAGATTCTTCTGTTTTTCGCCGGGTATTTTTGTTGAGCTTTTATTCGGCAATGATTTTGTTTCGTACCTTATTAAACCGTGAAATCTGGTTTGATCCATTGGGAAAAATCATGGAAGGATGGGGATTATACGATGCAGAAGGTCATCTAACAACAGAGGCAATAGAAAATTTTATGTTGTTTGTACCATTCACAATCTTGTTATTTTGGGCTTTTAAAAATCAGATATTTGGAGAAAAGATATATTTGAAATCTGTGATATGGTCTTCTATAAAAATAGTTGGTGGTATTTCATGTACAATTGAATTTTTACAAGTGTTATTTCATGTGGGAACATTCCAATTATCAGATTTATGCTATAACACTGTGGGCGGCGTATGTGGAGGAATGCTATACTATCTTGTGTTTTCGATTAAAAAACATGAGAAAATCAGAGAAAGAGAAAAGAGGATGAGTTGATGAAAAGTCTGCTGATTTTAGGCGCCGGCGGCTTTGGCCAGATGGCGAAGGAGATGGCCCTGGAGCTGGGCTATGAAAGGGTGGTTTTTCTGGATGATGCAGCAGACGGGGAGGATGTGATCGGACGCTGCTGTGATTATGCACTTTGGCGTTCTGCATATCCGGAGGCAGTCGCTGCCTTTGGAAATAATAAAACAAGATTATACTGGACAGATAAGCTTTTAGCAGCAGGCTATCAGGTGCCTGCCCTGGTGCATCCGTCTGCAGTGGTAAGTCCCAGCGCTGTGTTAGAGTCTGGCTGCTTTGTCATGCAGAGGGCAGTGGTTAATACCCATACGAAATTAGAGCGGGCGGTCCTGATTAACAGCGGAGCTGTGGTGGATCATGATTCTGTGGTATGCGCCGGGGCTCATGTGGGACTGGGAAGTATTGTGAAGGCAAACTGTACCATTGAATCTGGCAGAAAGGTGGAGGCCGGTGAGGTGATTTTCTCCACCAGACGGAAGATTGAGGGGGCAGACAGCCGCAGTCTGGAGGATGCAGTCTATGCCTTTGGCTTTGGCCCCAGCTGCAGCTATGTAAAGCCCTTTGGCGAGGGTCATATCAATGAAACCTATGCCGTTTATATGCCTGGATCAGAGGGAATGGATGTGCCCCGCTATGTACTGCAGCGGGTGAATATTCATGTGTTTAAGAATCCGGCTCAGGTGATGGAAAATATTTTCTCTGTTACAGAATATCTCCGGGAAGTGATTCGAAAAGAAGGCGGGGATCTGGATCGGGAAACCCTGTCTTACATTAAGACGAAAAGTGGAGACACTTATTTTGAGGATGCAGATGGTCAGCCCTGGCGCTGTCTTCATTATGTGCCAAATTCCATCTGCCATCAGACAGTGGAGGAGCCCCAGCAGTTTTATCAGTCTGCAAGGAGCTTTGGTCATTTCTTAAAGCAGCTGGGAGATTATCCGGCGGAGCATCTTTATGAGACCATTCCCCGGTTCCATGATACAGTGAAACGGTTTCAGGATTTTGCTGAGGCGGTGCGAAAGGATGTGAAGAACCGGGCCAGCCAGTGTCGGGAGGAGATTGATTTTGCTCTGGCAAGAGAGGCGGACTGCGGTGTTTTAATGAATCAGCTGCAGGAGGGGATTCTTCCTCTGCGTGTCACCCATAATGATACCAAGCTGAATAATATTTTGTTTGATGCAGATACGGATCAGGGGCTGTGCATCATTGATCTCGATACCATTATGCCGGGGCTGGCGGCCAATGATTTTGGCGATTCCATTCGTTTTGGCGCGTCTACGGCAGAGGAGGACGAGCCGGATCTCAATAAGGTTCATTTTGACCTTCATCTGTATGAGCTTTATGTAAAGGGCTATCTGGAAATGGCAAGGGATGTGCTGACTCCGGCGGAAATTGACAGTCTGCCCTGGGGGGCAAGACTGATGACACTGGAGTGCGGAATGCGTTTCCTGGCAGATTATCTTCAGGGAGATGTATATTTTAAGACGGCTTATCCGGAGCACAATCTGGTGCGGGCCAGAACCCAGTTCCGTTTGGTGAAGGAGATGGAAGAGCAGTTTGAACGGATGTATGAGATTTTGAGGAAATACAGCTGACAGACGGGAAGTCTGACAAAGAAAAGCAGAAAGAAGACAAGGGTGAAAGGCTGGAAGTTTTAAGCTTTTCACCCTTTTTTTATAAAATTTCATATTCTTTTTCTTGTCCTTCCATCTGCTTTGTGCTAAACTTTTTGTAAGCATACCATATTTCTATTTTTCTTGGGGCATTTGCCTATCGGTTCTTTCTTGGAATCAGTGAAACGGTCTATGCTTATATTTCATTATTTAGTAAAAGCAGAAGATCGGAAAAAGACCTTCTGCCATTATGTGACGGGAGGGATTTGGATGAAACAGGATCTTTTGGCCAAACGCTATTATTCGGATAACAGGCGTTTTGCAGATTTGATCAATGGCATTGTCTGTAACGGCATTCCGATTGTGAAGCAGGAGGATTTGTCGGAGATGGACACGGAAAACGGCCAGGGAAAACGTCGGGATCTGGTGCGGAAGGCAGTATTCGGTGTGAATTTTGCTGTTCTGGGACTGGAAAATCAGGAAAAACTGGATTATCGTCTTCCGCTTCGTGTTCTGGGATATGAAGCCGGAGAGTATGAGCATCAGGCAGCGGAAATTTACAGAGAGATTCGGCGAAGTGGGAGAAATTCCGATACAGAGCTGAGTTCTGGAGAATATTTGTACGGCTTTCGCAAAAGTGACCGCCTTCACCCTGTGATTACGATTATCTTGTATTATGGGGAAGAGGAGTGGAATGGATCCAGAGATTTGCATGGGATTCTTGATTTTCAGGATATTCCAGAGCAGATTCGCCAGTATGTACAGAATTATCGGATTCATGTGATTGATGTGCGGAGGATGGAACGAACCGATTTGTTTCAGACCGATTTGCGTCAGGTATTTGATTTGATTCGTTTTTCCGGGAATCGGGAAAGGCTGAGAGATTTGATCGAACAGGAGCCGGCCTACGGGAAGCTGGAGGAGGATGCCTTTGATTTTGCATCGTCCTATGTAGGGCTCAGGGAGCTGTCAAAGTGGAAAGAGGCTGTGAGGGAAGGAGAGAGATTTAATATGAAAACAGGATTTCAGATGTATGAGGATGAATTTTTGGAGCGAGGAAGAGCCGAAGGCAAAGAAATCGGAAGGGCCGAAGGCAAAGAAATTGGAAGAGCCGAAGGCAAAGAGATTGGAAGGGTTGAGGCAACCCGCTCAGTAATACAATCTGCTTTGGCATTGAATCTTCCGGAAGAGCAGATTGCCCAAATCTGCAGCTGCGGAGTGGATCGAGTAAGGCAGATTCAGGCAAGTCTGGAGAAAGAAGCTGCAGTTCAATCCTGAAATAGAAATAAGAAAGTTTTTATTTGCAGAAATTCAGGAATTGTGCTTTAATAATGAGGTAGTTTGTGTGTATGGGGGAGAGCTTACACTACAAATTAATAGGGAGATTACAATATGTGCGGAATTGTCGGATTTATTGGAAGTCATCAGGCAGCGCCGATTCTTTTAGACGGGCTGTCAAAGCTGGAGTACCGAGGATATGACTCGGCGGGACTGGCTGTCCGGGACGGTGATGCCCCGGTTCAGATTGTGAAGGCAAAGGGACGGTTGAAGGCGCTTGCGGAGAAGACCAACAACGGAGAAACCTTAAAGGGAACCTGTGGCATTGGTCACACCAGATGGGCTACTCACGGAGAACCATCAGAAACGAATGCGCATCCTCATTGCTCGGATGATGGAAATGTTGTGGGTGTTCATAATGGCATTATTGAGAATTATCAGGAACTGAAGGATAAGCTGGTGAGAAAGGGCTATATCTTTTATTCTTCCACAGATACAGAAGCGGCAATTAAGCTGATTGATTATTATTACAAAAAATATGAAGGAACTCCGGTAGATGCTATCAATCATGCCATGGTGCGTATCCGTGGCTCCTATGCTCTGGCAGTGATGTTCCGTGATTATCCCGGGGAGATTTATGTGGCAAGAAAGGACAGCCCCATGATTTTGGGAGTGACTGACGGCGAATGCTATGTGGCTTCTGATGTTCCTGCTATTTTGAAATATACCCGTCAGGTATATTATATTGGAAATATGGAGATGGCCCGTCTGGCAGATGGAGCAGTTACGTTTTACAACCTGGATGGAGATGAGATTTCCAGGGAACTGACTGAGATTGAGTGGGATGCTGAGGCGGCAGAGAAGGGCGGCTTTGAGCATTTTATGATGAAGGAAATCCACGAGCAGCCCAAGGCTGTGGCGGATACCCTTTCTTCTGTGATCCGGGACGGCAGACTGGATTTGTCTGGCGTAGGGTTGACAGAGGAGGAGATTCAGGGCATTTCCCAGATTCATATTGTGGCCTGCGGATCTGCTTATCATGTGGGGGCTGTAGCTCAGTATGTGATGGAGGATCTGGCTGAGATTCCGGTTCGGATTGATGTGGCTTCGGAGTTTCGTTACAGAAAGACGCTGTTGGATCCAAAAAGCCTGGTGATTGTGATCAGTCAGTCCGGGGAGACGGCAGACAGTCTTGCAGCCCTTCGGGAGGCAAAGCAGTGCGGAGTGAAGACATTGGCTATTGTCAATGTGGTTGGTTCTTCTATTGCCAGAGAGGCAGACAATGTCTTTTATACTATGGCAGGTCCTGAGATTGCAGTGGCAACAACGAAGGCCTACAGCACTCAGCTGATTGCAGTGTACTGTCTGGCGCTGCAGTTTGCGTTGGTAAGAGGAAAGATGGATGAGAAGCGGTATTCCACTCTGTTGGAGGAGCTTCAGACCATTCCGGAAAAGATTGGGAAGATTCTGGAGGATAAGGAGCGAATCCAGTGGTTTGCTGCAAAGAATTCCATGGCAAAGGATGTGTTCTTTATTGGAAGAGGCGTTGACTATGCCGTTTCTCTGGAGGGAAGCCTGAAGCTGAAGGAGATTTCCTATATTCACTCAGAGGCTTATGCAGCCGGTGAACTGAAGCACGGAACGATTAGTCTGATTGAAAACGGCACTCTGGTGATTGGCGTTTTGACTCAGGAGCAGCTGTATGAAAAGACGCTTTCTAATATGGCGGAATGCAGAAGCCGCGGCGCTTATCTGATGGGGCTGACTTCTTATGGAAGGTATGATATTGAGGATGCTGTGAATTTTGCAGTCTATGTACCGAGAATAGATGAGCATTTTGCAGCCAGTCTTGCGGTGATTCCTCTGCAGCTTCTGGGGTATTATGTGAGCGTAGCCAGAGGACTGGATGTGGATAAGCCGAGAAATCTGGCCAAGTCGGTGACTGTAGAATAATGAATGATTCTGTACAGGAAGCAAAGGGAATAGAAGAGACAGCAGAATAGAGTTGATTAAGAAAACCCCGGAAGAAGCGTGGACACAGACTGCAGATGGACGCAGAGTATGTGAAACTGCATAGGCTTTTTCGGGGTTTTTACATTTATTTGATCAGGAGGAAAGTAAGTTATGAAACTGAATACCATTCATCATATTGCAATTATTGTTTCGGATTATGAGAAATCCAGAGATTTTTATGTGAATAAGCTTGGATTTTCTGTGATTCGGGAAAATTACCGTCCAGTCAGAGATGACTGGAAGCTGGATCTTAGAATCAATGAAACAACGGAACTGGAGATCTTTGGGGTAAAGAACCCGCCGAAGCGTGTGACTGGACCGGAGGCGGCAGGGCTTCGCCACCTGGCTTTTTATGCAGAGGATCTGGACGGAATGATTGCAGAGCTGACAGAAATGGGAATTGAGGTGGAACCGGTCCGTGTGGATGAATTTACCGGAAAGCGGATGACCTTTTTTGCAGATCCGGATGGACTTCCGCTGGAGCTTCATGAGTAGGCCGGAAGGAACAGAGGCCCTTGAGTGTCTGGAATTTACTTACCGGATTCATGGCGGTGAAATGTTTGTAGACAGGAGGACAAAATCCATTACCCAATCTACGGTGATGATTGCTTATCGGAGAGCTCTGGAGCAGAACTGTTTCGTCAGCGGGCCAAAAAAGCTGGGAACCTTTGGGGCCTCGTATCTCTATCCGGTATTTTTATGGATAGGGATTGTTTCCTGCTGAATTCAGAAAAATGTAAGATTTTTCCAGTTGTGCTGCTGGGATTTTTATGATATAAGTGTATTAATAGTCCTAGTACACACAGGGTACGTAGGGGAAAGGAGACAGACGATCGATGATTCTGCTGGATTATAAAGACAGCCGCCCTATATATGAGCAGGTAGTGGAAAAGCTGCAGGAGCTGATGCTTCTGGGGGTTCTGGAAGAGGATGACCAGATGCCCTCTGTGCGGAGTCTGGCTATGGAGCTTTCTATCAATCCCAATACGATACAGCGTGCCTACGGAGAGCTGGAACGTCAGGGATACATTTATATGGTAAAGGGACGGGGAAGCTTTGTGGGAAGCATCAGGCGTCTCAAAGAGGCCAGAAGACAAAAGCTGGCAGGAAGCATGAGAGAGCTGGCCAGGGAGGCCGTAAGTCTTGATATGGACTGTGAGACATTTGTAAACCTGGCCAGAGAGGAGTATGGCCGGACGGCGGAAGAGAGCAGGGAGGAGCAGTCGGTATGATAGAGGCAGTAAATTTGACAAAGAGGTTTGACAGCATTCTTGCTGTGGATCATATCAGCGCAACGATCCGCACAGGAAGTGTGTTTGGCCTGATTGGAACGAATGGAGCGGGAAAGAGTACCTTTTTGAGGATGGCGGCAGGTGTTCTGAAGCCGGATGAGGGAACGGTTACGGTAGACGGAATGACGGTTTTTGAAAATGAGGAGGCAAAAAGGAAATTTTTCTATATTTCTGATGAGCAGTATTTTTTCAGCAATGCCACTCCTGTAGAGATGATGGAATATTACCGGATTGTTTATCCTGGATATGATGAAAGCCGGTTCCATAGTCTGATGAAGAATTTTGGATTGGATGAGAAGCGCAAGATCAATACATTTTCCAAGGGTATGAAAAAGCAGCTTTCTGTTATTTGCGGAATCTGTTCTGGTACAGAGTACCTGTTCTGTGACGAGACTTTTGACGGACTGGATCCGGTGATGCGTCAGGCTGTAAAGAGTATTTTTGCCAGCGATATGGCCCAGCGGCAGTTGACTCCGATTATTGCTTCTCACAATTTAAGAGAGCTGGAGGATATCTGCGATCATGTGGGACTTCTGCATAAGGGCGGGATTCTTCTGAGCCGGGATCTGGATGAGATGAAAATGAAGATTCACAAGGTTCAGTGTGTATTGAAGCCCGGAGTGGAGCCGGAGAGTCTGGAGGGCCTGGAAATCCTGAAAATCGAGAGGAGAGGAAAACTGATGACTCTGACGGTTCGCGGGGATCTGAGCCGGGTAGAGTTTGTAATGCAGAAAGCGGATCCGGTCTTTTACGAGACGATTCCTCTTTCTCTGGAGGAAATCTTTATCAGTGAAACGGAGGTAGTCGGCTATGACATCAAAAAACTTATTTTTTAAGCTGATGAGAAAGGATTTGGGGCAGAGACTCTGGGCCGTGGCGCTGATAGGAATGGGCTGCTTTTTTGCCTACCCTGTGACGGCGGCGGTGAGTGCAGGAGAGATCGAGCGTTATGAGGATCTGAAGCTGGGGCTGCTCCGTTACAGTGATCAGATTATGGAATGGCTGTCCTTTGAAAATGGCATGACAGCATTTGTGATGATGGCAGCTGCTCTGGTATGCGGAATCAGCGGCTTTGCGTGGCTGAATGCAAAAAGCAAGGTAGATTTTTATCATAGTATTCCTGTACGCAGAGAGGTGCTTTTTGCCGTTGATTTTGTCAATGGAATTCTGATTATGGCAGTTCCGTATGTGATTTCTATGATTGCGGCTGCCTGTATTGCAGTGGGCTACGGAGTGGACGGCACGAAGCTGTGGCCGGTGGTTTTTGCGGCCTGCGGACTTCACCTGACTTACTTTATTTTGATGTATACCATGGTGGTTGTGGCAGTGATGCTGACTGGCAACATGGTTGTGGCCTTTCTGGGCTGCGTGGTATTTTCTTCAGCAGTTCCTCTGGCAGCCAGTTTGATTCAGGGATATTTTATGGTGTTTTTCCGCACTGGAATGTGGGAGAGCTGGCAGAATTTTATGGAAACGGGAATCCGTTTTTCTCCGGTCTGCGAGTACATCAGCAGCTATGATGCCTATATAAACGGAGAAAGCATGGCTTCTTATGTGATGATTGCTCTTGCAGCATCGCTTCTCTTTACCGTGGTGGGATGCTTTCTGTATAAGAAGCGTCCTTCGGAGGCGGCAGGAAAGGCTATGGCGTTTCCTGTAACCATGCCGGTGATACGGATTATTCTGGTGCTTTTGTCAGCTTTTGGTCTGGGCGTCTTTTTCTGGGGACTGCGTTCCTCTACCGGCTGGGCTGTGTTTGGACTTATCTGCGGCGCTGTGATTTGTCACTGTACCATTGAAATCATTTATCATTTTGATTTTAAAAAGCTGTTTGCCCATCCGGTTCAGCTGGTGGGCTGCATCCTGGTATCAGTGGCAGTGCTGTTTGCCTTCCGCTATGACTGGTTTGGCTATGATACCTATATTCCGGATGCAGGGAAAGTGAAATGTGCAGCTGTTTCCGTAGATCGGCTGGATTCCTGGGTTTCCCGGGGATATGTGCTGAAAAAGGAGGACGGCTCCTACCAGTGGAAATATCTGGAGGATGACTGGCTTCTGGATATGATGGAATCAGAGGATGTGGAAACGATCTGCAATATTGCGGCAGCCGGAGTGGAGCAGCTTGGGGAGAGAACGCAGGATACCTCTGTACGTGAGGAGGAGGGCACTTTCAGCCGGGTAAAAATCTGTTACACCATGAACAGTGGACGGAAGGTATACAGAAGCTATTACATGGATATGGACAGAAATCTGCCTCTGTTTGAAAAGCTGTATGCCAGCGAGGCATACCAGAAGGCCAGTTTTCCTCTAATGAAAAAGACGGCAGACGAGGTGGCGGATATCCGCTGGCGCTGCGGCGGCGAATCATCGGAGGTGCGGCTTGACACCCTGGGAAAAGCAGAAAAAAAGGAGCTTCTGGAAACCTATCAGAAGGAATTTTCTGAAATGACCATTGAGCAGATGAAATATGAGCTTCCTGCAGGTCTGATTCGCTTTACCTCAGATCAGGACGTGGAGGCCCTGAATTGGGAGCATTTTCAGAAAGTAAGGGATTCGGAGGATTACTATTCCTATCATTCCTATAATTTTGCAGAAAAGGATTATTATCCGGTCTATCTTTCCTTCAAAGAAACCTGTGCGCTTCTGAGAAAGTACGGAATTATGCCAGGAGAGTATTACGACAGCCTGGATCTCTATGCAGTGACCGTAAGCCGGTGGAATGACAAGAAACAGGTTCAGGAGCAGGCAGTATTTGATAAGCCGGAGGAGATTGAAAGGCTGAAGAAGGTGATATCAGTGCCGGGTGTACAGTATTATAACAGCATGTATCTCCAGTCGGATCTGGATGTTGTTTTCTATAACAGGAACGGTGAGCAATATAGTCATTATGCAGTATTTCCAAAGGATCAGATTCCGGACTTTGTACTGGAGAGGATGCAGCCGCTTCCCTGAGAAAATCAGGTACAGCAACAGGATAAAAGACATTTTTTGACGCATAGAAGGTAATTCTGTATTGCGGAAAGAATTTGGCAGTACAGGAAAACATAGAAGAGGGAAAGGGTTCTATGACAGATCAGGAATATGAGAAGGAGCTGGCGGAGCTGATGAATTCTGCTCCGTCTGATGAGAAAAAGCATAAGAAAGGAAGAATTCGCAGAGCATTTAAGGCTATTGGTTCCTGGAGCAGGAGGCGTAAACTGATAACCGGGGCAGCGGCAGCAGCCGTCGCTTTGCTTGTATGTTTCAAAATATCCGGCTCTGGAGGACAGACGGGAGTCCCGGTGATGACACAGGCTCTTACACGGGGAACTATAGAGGAGATTTTATCGGTCAGCGGGCCTGTATCCGGAACGGACAGTGCAGAGGTGGTGTCCAGCCTTCATGCAGAGATTCTGGAAATTCTGGTGAAGGAAGGCGACCGGGTGAAGGCTGGTCAGGTGTTGGCCAGACTGGATCCTGATGATGTTCAAAAGGAGGTGGAAATCGCTCAAAATGCCTATGATCTGGCATCAGCCAATCTGGATGAGGCTCAGAGAGAGGCTAAAAAGGGCTATGCAGAGGCACTACAGGAGCAGCAGGCTGCACAAAGGGATTATGACAGAAAGGCAGTGCTGTTTGCAGGGGGAGATATTTCTCAGGCAGAGATGGAGGCAGCTGCGGATTCCCTAAACAGCGCGAAACGAAAAACAGCCTCTTTCTATATGGAAAACGGAGAGCCGGCGGCAGAACCCTCTTTCCGTCTGCAGGTGAAAAATGCAGAATTTGAGCTGGAGCAGAAGAAGGAGCGCCTGGAGGAGACAGAGGTCACGAGCCCTATTGACGGAACTGTGGTTCGAGTGAATTCCCGGGTTGGCCGTTTTGCCGATATGGTGGATGATGACAAGCCGCTTTTTGCTATAGATAACCTGGATAATCTGGAAATGAAAATCAGTGTCAGCGAATATTCCATTGGTAAGGTGAAGCTGGGCCAGGAGGCAGAGATTACTGCAGATATTTTAAATGGCCAGACGGAACGGGGGGTAATTACGGCCATTTCTCCCACAGGAGAGGAAAAAGGCGGAGGCTCTACAGAGCGGGTAATTCCAACAACAATCCGGATTCAGAATACAGATACGGCCCTGATTGCAGGAATTACGGCCCGGGCCAGAATTGTCCTAAACCGGGCAGAGAATGTCTGGGTTGTTCCTGTATCTGCGATTATAGAGAGAGAGGACGGTACATGGCTGGCGGCTGCGGAGGCAGGAAAGGCAAGATTGATTCCTGTGGAGAAAGGCGTAGAAGGCGATGTGTCTGCAGAGATTTCCGGTGATGGTCTTTCAGAGGGGCTGAACTATCTGGTTACTCCGGATCCGGCCTTACAGGATGGGACTGCAGTGACTGCGGTTTCCCAGGAATAAGGGGGGCTGGAAATGAAGGAATACGGCGAGGATCTGATTCGAATTGAGAATATGGCTAAGGTGTATGATACAGGAGCTTTAAAGGTTCTGGGACTGAAACGGATCAATCTGACTATTCGCCAGGGAGAGTTTGTGGCGATTATGGGACAGTCTGGTTCAGGAAAATCAACATTGATGAATATTCTGGGCTGTCTGGATCGGCCTTCTCTGGGACATTATTATCTGGACGGAGCAGATGTGTCAGGAATGACCTCGGATGAGCTTTCGTCTATTCGCAATAAAAAAATCGGTTTTGTTTTTCAGTCCTTTAATCTGATTTCCCGGATGTCGGCGCTGAAAAATGTGGAGCTTCCCATGATCTATGCCCACCTGGGAAAGCGGCAGCGGACAGAGCGGGCAGAGGAGCTTTTAAAGCGGGTGGGCCTGGGAAAACGAATGCATCACCAGCCCAATGAGCTCTCTGGCGGTCAGAGACAGCGGGTGGCGATTGCCCGGGCGCTTGCCAACAACCCGCCTCTGCTTTTGGCTGATGAGCCTACGGGAAATCTGGATACGGCGGCTTCTGTAGAGATTATGGAGCTGTTCAGCCGCCTCCACAAGGAGGGAACCACGGTGGTGCTGGTTACTCATGAGGAAGAAATTGCAGCCTTTACAGAGCGGATTATCCGGTTTCGGGACGGGGAAATCATCAGTGATGAGACGAATATACCCCATGAGCCGGAGTTTAGCCGCCATGTAGAGCGGAATACGGATTTTGAACCGGAGGAGGTTTCCGGCGGAAAGGAGTTTCCATGCTGATTGAAAATATGAAAATGGCATTTTCTGCTATTCGGATAAACAAGATGCGCTCTTTTCTGACCATGCTGGGAATCATCATCGGAATCGGTTCGGTGATTTCTATTGTATCTATTGGAGATACCATGCGGAGTATGTTTGCGGATCTGTATAAGGAGGTCGGGCTGACCCAGGCTTATATATCCATTGGATATTGGCTGGAGGAGGTTCGTCAGAGCGATTATTTTACATTGGACGATATGGAGCGGATTCGGGACGTTTTTGGGGAGGAAATTGCCTATATGGACTGCTCCTCCGGCGTTTCTGCCAATGCCCAGAACGGGAGAACCCAGGTAAAGTTTAATTATGAGGGGATTGACTGGAATTATCAGGACGTACAGCCGGTGAATATTGTATACGGAAGGTATTTGAATGAAGCAGACGTAAAGGGCCGCAAAAAAAATGTGGTAATGGATACAGACAGCGCCATGCTTCTCTTTGGCGTGGAAAATGCTGTGGGAAAGACCTTTCGCACAACAATTTACGGAACAACGGATGAATATACGGTGGCAGGCGTATACCGGAAGGAAATCAGTCCATTTCAGGCCATGATGATGGGAACCAGTGAGGGAGGGACGGCCTTGATTCCCTACACGCTTCTGGCCTGGCCCAATGACTATTTTTATTCCATTCGTGTGTTTGCAAAGGATGATGTAAATCTGGATGTGTTTTTCGGACAGCTGAAGTCTTATATTGGACGGCTGAAGGGAAGAAATCCGGAGGATTATTATATGCAGACGGCGGTGGAGGAAATGGGAATGATGGACAGCATGATGGGCGGTCTTTCTGCAGCTGTGGGAGGCATTGCGGCCATTTCCCTGCTGGTAGGAGGAATTGGAATTATGAATATTATGCTGGTTTCTGTAACAGAGCGGACGAGGGAAATCGGAATCCGAAAAAGTCTGGGAGCCAGAACCCGGGATATTCTGATTCAGTTCCTTACCGAATCTGCTATATTGTCAGCCTGCGGCGGAATTATTGGAATTCTTCTGGGCGTGGGACTTGTATCGGCAGGAGGAATGGCTCTCGGCGTAACAGCGGTGATCCGTCCGTCTGTAGTGGTGATGGCAGTGGGCTTTTCTGCCCTGGTAGGCGTATTTTTTGGAATTTATCCTGCCTCCAAGGCAGCAAAAAAGGATCCCATTGATGCTTTGCGCTATGAATAGAGATGATCCTTCAGAAGCTCCCGGATGGCTTCTCCGGCAATCAACAGTCCAGCTACAGGTGGAACGAAGGAAATACTGCCGGGAACAGAGCGTCTGTTTCCGGCTTCTTCTGATTCCATAACCGGAGTAAGGGGTTCCTCCTTAGAATAGAGTACCTTTAGATGAGCAATGCCTCTTTTTTTCAGCTCTCTGCGCATAACCCGGCACAGGGGGCAGACAGAGGTTTTTGTAATATCTGTGATTTCAAACAGTTCTCCGTGCAGCTTGTTTCCAGTGCCCATGGAGGAGATTAGAGGAATCTCGTGGTCTTTTGCATACTGGACGATGGCCAGCTTGGCTGTGACAGTATCAATGGCATCTATGATATAATCAATAGGCCTGTCTGCCCCAGAAAGACAGGGAATGGAGTCTAAAAGGGGAGACAGATTATCCGGGAGCACAAAGGTTTCATAGGTGAGAATCTGAGCCTGGGGATTGATGTCCAGGATCCGTTTCTTCATAACCTGTGTTTTGTATTGTCCGACAGTGCTGTGGTAGGCAATGCTCTGGCGGTTTATGTTGGTTAAAGAAACGGTGTCATTATCAATCAGGATCAGTCTTCCTACGCCGCATCTGGCCAGAGCTTCAATACAATGGGAGCCAACGCCCCCAACGCCAAAGACGGCTATGGTAGAGGCGGACAGCTGGTTTTGGCCTTCTTCACCAATCAGAAGGCCGGTTCTGGAAAATTCGTTCATGAATCGCTCCTCTCTACAGCAGGTTGTCATTGGGATGGCACCGCTGCTCCTCAATCAGATCAGCCAGAGTCACATGATCGACTACCTGATCTACCGCGTCCTTGATTTTTTGCCAGACGCTTAAGGTTACACACTGTCCGGCCCGTTCACAGGGCGGGGCATCCTTATCCAGACAGGAAACCGGTGACAGGCTGCCCTCTGTCTGCCGCAGAATCATGCCGACCGTATAGTTTTCGGGCGGCATAGTCAGCATATAGCCGCCCTGAGCGCCGCGGATGCTGCGGACATATCCGGCTCTGTGAAGCAGAGTAACAATCTGCTCCAGATATTTGTCGGAGATGCCCTGGTTGGCGGCTACCTGACTGATTTTTGTACATGTATCCGGGTTCATCCCGAATTCTATCATCATACGCAGGGCATATCGTCCTTTTGTAGAAATTTTCATAAAGCTCCTCCTTATACCTTAGTAAAATAATAGGATTTACAGTTATTGTACAAAATGAAACAGAAAATGTAAAGTGATATCCTGAATTGACTTATGACAGGGGAACAGGTATAATTTTTGTAATTGTTATTGGCAATACTTCTTATTTAATGTAATAGAGGCAAGGAGGACAGGAAGGAATGAAGGATGGTTTTTTCCGTACAGCAGCAGCAACCCTGAAAGGGCGTGTTGCAGATACCAGGTATAACTGCCGGGAAATCTGCAGAATAATAGAAGAAGGAGAGCGGGAAGGCGCAGGGCTTATGGTATTTCCGGAGCTCTGCATTACTTCATATACCTGCAATGATCTGTTTTTGCAGGAAGCGCTGCTTCGTCAGGCGAGAGCAGGCCTGAAGGAGATTGTGGATTTTACAGAGGGAAAGCAGATGGTAGCTGTGGTAGGTCTTCCCTGGGAGTATGGCGGACGGATTTTTAATGTGGCCGCTTTTGTCTGTGGCGGAAGACTTCTGGGCCTTGTTCCCAAGCTCAATCTGCCAAACTACGGAGAGTTTTATGAACAGCGGTATTTTGCTGTAGGAATGGAAGAGCCGGTGGAGGTTTCCTGGGAGGGAGAGAAGATTCCTATGGGAACCAGGCTTTTGTTTGCCTGCAGAGAGATTCCCTCTCTGGTCATTGCTGCGGAAATCTGTGAGGATCTGTGGGTTCCCTGCCCTCCCAGTATTGGTCATGTGCTGGCAGGAGCTACGGTGATTGCAAACTGTTCTGCCAGCGATGAAGTGGTTGGAAAGGATTCCTATCGGAGATCCCTGATTGGCGGACAGTCAGCCCGTCTTATCTGCGGATATGTGTATGCCAATGCCGGAGAGGGAGAGTCTACTCAGGATCTGGTATTTGGCGGACATAATCTGATTGGGGAAAACGGAACCCTGTTGGCAGAGTCCCGTAGATTTGCTCCGGAGGTCATTTATGCAGATCTGGATCTGGATCGTCTGGCTGCAGAGCGGCGCAGGACAACGACTCATCCTGCAGCGTGTCGGGAGGGTTACCGGACTGTGGAGTTTTCTCTGAATACAGACGCTATGGAGAAAAAGCAGGAGGAGAGGTTTCTGCGGCGAATTGACAGCCGTCCCTTTGTTCCGGGAGATGACCGGGAGAGAAACAGACGGTGCGAGGAAATTTTTACGATTCAGGCGATGGGACTGAAAAAACGTCTGGAGCATACGGGCGTGCGTCATGTGGTTTTGGGAATTTCTGGAGGTCTTGATTCTACGCTGGCTTTGCTGGTGACGGCGCGGGCCTTTGATATGCTGGAAATACCAAGGGAGCAGATTCATGCGGTGACCATGCCCTGCTTTGGAACCACAGACAGAACTTATCAGAATGCCTGTCGGATGACAGAGAAGCTGGGGGCTTCTTTGCAGGAGGTAGATATCAAAAAGTCTGTGACCCAGCATTTTGAGGACATTGGACAGGATATGGGCTGCCACGATGTGACCTACGAAAACGGTCAGGCCAGAGAGAGAACCCAGGTTCTCATGGATATTGCAAATCAGACAGGCGGTCTGGTAGTGGGCACTGGAGATATGTCAGAGCTGGCTCTTGGGTGGGCGACCTACAATGGAGATCATATGTCCATGTATGGGGTAAATGCATCGGTTCCCAAGACTCTGGTGCGTCATCTGGTTCAGTATTATGCAGATACCTGCGGAGAGGAAAGCCTTGCAGAAGTTCTTCTTGATGTGCTGGATACGCCGGTGAGCCCGGAACTTTTGCCGCCGGAGGACGGAGTGATTTCCCAGAAGACAGAGGATCTGGTAGGCCCCTATGAGCTTCACGATTTCTTCCTGTATTATGTGCTTCGATTTGGCTTTATGCCATCTAAGATTTACCGGCTGGCTCTTCGGGCTTTCCAGGGAGAATATGACGGGGAAACCATCTGGAAATGGCTGAATGTCTTTTACCGCCGCTTTTTTGCCCAGCAGTTTAAGCGCTCCTGTCTGCCGGACGGTCCCAAGGTAGGAAGCGTTGCAGTATCTCCCCGCGGAGATTTGAGAATGCCCAGCGATGCGTCCAGACAGATCTGGATGGAAGATTTGGAGCAGCTTCAGAAATAGTGATAATGAGAGGAAAAAACTGTGATAACGAGTACAACCAATAAACAGGTAAAATACGTCAGCAGCCTGATTAAAAAGCCAAAGGCACGCCGGGAGGAGGATCTGTTTGTGGCAGAGGGGCTTCGCATCTGTCAGGAGATTCCAGAGGAGCGGATCCATACGCTTTATGTTTCGGAGAGCTTTCTCAAGCAGAAGGAGGGTCGTATTCTGTCGGAGCGGGTCCGTCATGTTGAGGTGGTGGCAGACGAGGTTTTTAAGGCTTTATCAGATACTCAGACTCCTCAGGGGGTACTGGCTCTGGTCAGACAGTATCATTACACTTTAGAGCAGGCAGCAGGAACAAAGGACGGCAAACCGGCACTTTTGATGATTCTGGAGCATCTTCAGGATCCGGGAAATCTGGGAACGATTATCAGGGCTGGAGAGGGAGCAGGAGTGACAGGGGTGATTATGGACGATTCAACAGCAGATATTTACAACCCCAAGGTGATCCGATCTACTATGGGCTCTGTGCTGCGGGTTCCCTTTGTATATACAGAAGATCTGTGCGGGACACTTCAGTGGCTGAAAAAGCAGGATGTTCGTCTGTTTGCAGCTCATTTGAAGGGAAAGAATTCCTATGAACAGGAAAATTACTGCCAGAGTACAGGATTTTTGATTGGAAATGAGGCCAATGGACTCAGCGATGAAGCGGCTTCTTTGGCGGATACTTATATCCGGATTCCTATGGCCGGATGTGTAGAATCCCTGAATGCGGCAGTAGCGGCTTCGGTGCTGATGTTCGAGGCAGCGAGACAGCGGCGCCAGTAAAAGTTTACGCTTTTTTTACAAGATATTCAGAAAAACTTAAGTGGCACAATATGCGTTTTTTCTTGTGAAATGTCTGAAAATATAGTATGATGTATCTAAGAAAAAAGGAGGTTGCAGATGAGTTCCATCTATTGGCTGATTGCATTTGTGATTTTAGTTGGTATCGAGGTGGCGACTATGGCGCTGACTACCATATGGTTTGCAGGCGGTGCTCTTGTGGCATTTCTGCTTTCCCTGTTTGGACTGTCTGTGGAGGTTCAACTGATAGCTTTTGTGGCAGTATCCTTTCTCCTGCTGTTTTTTACCAGACCGTTTGCTTCCAGATTCATCAACAGCGGTACGGTAAAGACCAATGCAGAGGGGCTTATTGGCCGGGAGGCGCGGGTTACTTCAGAGATTGACAATGAACAGGGAACAGGCTCTGCGGTGGTAGGCGGACAGGAGTGGACGGCCAGAGCCAGGGACAGCCATGAGGTTTATCCTGCCGGTACGGTAGTCCGGATTCTGGATATTCAGGGAGTGAAACTAATTGTAGGTACATGTAAGGAGGGCGAAGAATGAATACATTTGCCGGTTTAACAGGAATTATTATTTTTCTTCTGTTTCTGATTGTGATTGCGTTGATGCTGGTATCCTGTGTGAAGATTGTTCCCCAGGCTCAGGCTCTGGTGGTAGAGCGTCTGGGAGCCTATCTGGGTACCTGGTCTGTAGGCGTTCATTTCCTGGTTCCTTTTGTGGATCGGGTAGCTAAGCGGGTGATTTTAAAAGAGCAGGTTGTGGATTTTGCGCCCCAGCCGGTGATTACAAAAGATAACGTAACCATGCGGATTGATACTGTGGTTTTCTTCCAGATTACGGATCCCAAGCTGTTTGCATACGGTGTGGAGAATCCCATTATGGCGATTGAAAACCTGACGGCAACCACGCTTCGTAATATTATCGGTGATCTGGAGCTGGATCAGACTCTGACCTCCAGAGAAACGATCAATACGAAAATGCGAGCCTCCCTGGATGTAGCGACGGATCCCTGGGGCATTAAGGTCAACCGGGTGGAACTGAAGAATATTATCCCTCCGGCAGCGATTCAGGATGCCATGGAGAAGCAGATGAAGGCAGAACGGGAACGCCGTGAGGCCATTCTCCGGGCAGAGGGTGAGAAAAAGTCTACGATTCTTGTGGCAGAAGGAAAGAAGGAATCTGCAATTCTTGATGCAGAGGCAGATAAGCAGGCAGCGATTCTCCATGCAGAGGCAGAGAAGGAGAAGCGGATTAAGGAGGCGGAGGGTGAAGCTGCAGCGATTCTGAAGGTGCAGCAGGCTAACGCAGACGGTATTCGTTTCCTGAAGGAGGCCGGTGCAGATGCGGCAGTTCTTCAGCTGAAAAGTCTGGAAGCCTTTATAGCAGCGGCAGACGGAAAGGCTACCAAGATTATTATTCCGTCTGATATTCAGAATATGGCAGGACTGGTTAAGTCGATTACGGAAGTGGCCAAGGACAGCTAAGTGGAACTGCTGTTAAAAGAAGAGAGGATATACAAAAGATTACAGAGATGTAGAGAGAGCGAGCGATCGCTCTCTTTCCTGCATAAGAAACTTGACATGAAATTCGCCTTATAGTAAGTTATAGATAATAAAAATCCGTTTTGACGGAAGAGGAGGAGAGACAATTATGAATTTAAAAGGCAGAAGTTTTCTTACATTAAAGGATTATACACCAGAGGAAATTCTCTATCTTCTGGATTTGGCGGCAGAGTTAAAGAGAAAGAAAAAAGAAGGAATTCCGGTGGATCATTACAGAGGCAAAAATGTGGCTCTGATTTTTGAGAAAACCAGTACCAGAACAAGATGCTCCTTTGAAGTGGCTGCCCATGATATGGGAATGGGAACCACATATTTGGAGCCTTCCAGCTCTCAGATTGGAAAGAAAGAGAGTATTGCCGATACGGCGCGGGTGCTGGGAAGAATTTACGACGGAATTGAGTACCGGGGCTTTGGTCAGGAGATTGTGGAGGAGCTGGCAAAGCATGCAGGAGTTCCTGTCTGGAATGGTCTGACCAATGAGTACCATCCTACACAGATGCTGGCAGATATGCTGACAGTCCGGGAACACCTGGGCCGTCTGAAAGGGGTAAAGCTGGTTTATATGGGAGATGCCCGCTATAACATGGGCAATTCTCTGATGATTGTCTGTGCAAAGCTGGGGCTTCATTTTGTGGCCTGCGCTCCTAAGAAATATTTCCCCAATCAGGAGCTGGTTGAGCAGTGCCGGGAGTATGCAAAGGAGTCTGGCGGAGATATTACTCTTACAGAAGATGTGAAAGCTGGAACAAAGGGGGCTGACGTTATCTGCACGGATGTGTGGGTTTCTATGGGTGAGCCCGATGAAGTATGGGAGGAGAGAATTCATGATCTGACTCCCTATAAGGTAACGATGGATGTTATGAGAAATGCAGGAAAAGAGGCCATTTTCCTTCACTGTCTGCCATCCTTCCATGACCTGAAGACCAAGATTGGCAAGGAAATGGGAGAACGTTTTGGAATTACTGATATGGAAGTAACAGACGAAGTATTTGAGGCGCCATGCTCTAAGGTATTTGATGAGGCAGAGAACCGGATGCATACCATTAAGGCAGTTATGGTGGCTACGTTAGGAGAATAGGGAATGCACAGTCAGGAGAAAAAAAAGAATCCCCGCAATACTGCCATGATGCTGGATATGCTCCACATCGTGGTGGGGGTTCTTGTAGTGGCCTGTACGGTACTGGCATTTGTTAATCCGGAAAGAAACAGTTTTCTTTTTCCGGTGATTTTCTGGCTTGCAGCCCTGCTAAACGGGGTGAACGGCTGGAGCCGTTTTCAAAACGGAGGAAGAGATAAACGGAAAAAAGCCGGTGCAGCTGCTTTGTGGGCGGTCGCCGCATTTCTATTTGTAATTGGCCTTCTCAGCGCCGTCAGTATCTGGAGGTAGAACATTGAAAGCAGAGATTTTAAGGCGTCTCAGGGAGATGGATGGGTATGTTTCCGGTCAGGAATTATGTGAAAGCCTGGGGGTTTCCCGGACGGCTGTATGGAAGTGTATCCGACAGCTGGAGGACGAGGGATATGTGATTGAAGCAGTCAGAAACAGAGGTTATCGTCTGGCAGATTCCGGAGATGTGCTGTCTGAACAGGAGCTGGGCAGGCTCCTCTCCACCAGATGGCTGGGAAAGAATCTGGTGGTATTTGACGAGATAGATTCCACCAACAATGAGGCCAGACGTATGGCGGAAAAAGGCGCTTTGGAGGGCACCGTGATTCTGGCTGCCCGTCAGACTGCGGGAAAAGGGCGCCGGGGGCGAAGCTGGGAGTCTCCCCGGGGAACAGGAATCTGGATGAGTTTTCTGCTTCGTCCGGAATTTGAGCCGGCTCATGCATCGATGCTGACGCTGACAGCCGCTATGGCTGTAGCTCAGGGCATTCGAAGGACGACAGGACTGGATTGCCAGATTAAATGGCCCAATGATATTGTAATAAACGGAAAAAAGCTCTGCGGGATTCTCACAGAGATGAGCACGGAGGACAATCAGATCCGCTACGTAGTAGTAGGAATTGGAATCAATGTGAATATCAGAGAGTTTCCGGAGGAGATCAGCAGTACGGCAACCTCTCTGCTTTTGGAATCAGGACATCCGGTCAGGAGGGCAGTCCTGGTGGATCAGGTGCTGAGAGCCTGGGAAGAATATTATACAGAGTTTTTAAAAACCCTGGATTTTCAGAATCTGAAGAAGGAGTATAATGCCTGCCTGGTTAACAATGGCCGTCAGGTACAGATCCTTGCGCCCCAGGGGGTGTGGACAGGCGTGTCTCTTGGAATTGACCGGGAGGGACAGCTCCTTGTAGAAAAAGCGGACGGAAGCATTGAGCCGGTTGTATCAGGAGAAGTTTCTGTGAGAGGGGTTTATGGCTATGTATGAGATTCGTCATGCCTATGACAGTCTGCAGGTAGCAGAGGAAAAACCAGGTGAATTAAGTCTGGAAGCGCGTCTGAGAGCCATAAACAGACCGCTTCTTGACTGGTACCGAAATCATGCCAGGATTCTTCCCTGGCGAGAAGATCCAAAGCCATACCATGTGTGGATTTCAGAGATTATGCTGCAGCAGACACGGGTTGAGGCAGTAAAGCCGTATTTTGAACGGTTTTTGGAAGCGCTGCCCGATATTTCGGCTTTGGCGGCAGTGGAGGACGACCGCCTGATGAAGCTGTGGGAAGGGCTGGGATATTATAACAGAGCCAGAAATTTAAAGAAGGCGGCGCAGGTGATTGTTCATGAGTATGAAGGCAGGATGCCGTCAGAGTATCAGGAGCTGTTAAAGCTTCCGGGGATAGGAAGCTATACAGCAGGTGCGATTGCCTCGATTGCATTTGGAAAACCGGTTCCGGCAGTAGATGGAAATGTGCTTCGTGTGATTTCAAGGGTAACAGCCAGCCGCCGGGATATTTTAAAGGCTTCAACTAAAAAGTGGATGGAGGACAGGCTGAGGGAAACTATGCCTCAGTCAGAAGCCAGTGATTTTAATCAGGGTTTGATTGAAATTGGAGCCATTGTCTGTGTCCCCAACGGTCAGCCTAAATGCGGTCAGTGTCCCCTTGCATCGGTGTGCCTTTCCAGACAGCAGGAGCTTTGGCAGGAAATTCCTGTAAAAACACCTCCGAAAAAGCGCAGAATAGAAGAGAAAACTGTCTGTATTTTAGAGTGCGGACATCAGGTGGCGCTGAAAAAAAGGGAGGATGAGGGGCTTTTGGCATCTCTTTATGAGCTTCCCAATGCAGATGGGTTTCTTTCTGAGGAGGAGCTTGGAGAGGCCTTTGGAATTATGCCGGAGCTGATGGTACAGATTGAGCCGCTTCCGCAGGCAAAGCATATTTTTTCCCATGTGGAATGGCATATGAAGGGATATCGGATACGTCTGTCGGGCGGGATACCGGAGTCCTATATTTCAGCTGGAAAAGAAGAACTGAAATCCGTCTATGCGCTGCCTGGTGCATTTGGAAGGTATACAAAGCTGATAAAATGAGGATAATGAAAGTGAGGCAGGTGCTGATATATGGCAAAGAAGAAACAGATGCTTCTGATTATTAATCCCAGATCCGGCAAAGGGCAGATCAGGACAAAACTGCTGGATATACTGGATATTTTTATAAAGGCAGGGTATCGGGTGCAGGTTCACGTAACTCAGAAGGCAATGGATGCAAAGGAGACGGTTCTTCGCTGCGGAGGCAGAAAGGATCTGATTGTCTGTACCGGCGGAGACGGAACCTTAAATGAAACCATATGCGGAGTTTTGGAGCTTCCCAAAAAGGTTACTCTGGGATATATTCCGGCCGGATCTACCAATGATTTTGCTGCCAGCCTGAAAATCCCCAGGCAGATGCTGGCAGCAGCCCGGGCGGCAGCTTTTGGGGAACCTTATGCAGTGGATGTGGGGCTGTTCTGTCAGGAGAGGTATTTTGTCTATGTGGCAGGCTTTGGTGCTTTTACAGAGGTTTCCTACCTGACTCCTCAGGATAAGAAAAACATTCTGGGGCATCAGGCGTATATGCTGGAGAGTGTTCGAAGCCTGGCTTCTCTGAGATCTTATTTTATGGAGGTGGAATGGGACGGCAATTTCCTGGAAGGGGAATTTGTTTTTGGAGTGGTGACAAATACCATCAGTGTTGGTGGCTTTAAGGGGCTGGTGGGACAGGATGTGGAGCTGAATGACGGTTATTTTGAGGTACTGCTGATTCGTAAGCCCAAGAATCCGGCGGATATCAGCAATCTTGTCGCAGGTCTTCTACAGAAGGAAGAAAAGGAAAACGATCAGGTGTATAAATTTAAAACAAGATCCATTCGCTTCCGTTCTTCAGAGCCGGTGGACTGGGTGCTGGATGGAGAATTTGGCGGAACGAAAACAGAGGTTTTTGTAGAGAATCTGAACAAATGCCTGGAAATCAAAAGAAATAAATAAAACTTTAGAAGAAATGTGTTGAAATATGGTGCTTGCTGTTATATAATGAATAGATGTGTAAGTATTTTTAGATACCTTTGGTTGAAAGGACGTTACTGTGGAAAAAGACAATTTTTTAGTAAAGCTGAATAAGCTGTTAGAAGTTGCCAAGTCAAAGCATAATGCATTGGATGTAACGGAGATCAATGACTTTTTCATAGGAGATAATCTGGGTCCGGATCAGATGGAGCAGATTTATAATTTCCTGGAAGAAAAGCATATTGATGTGGTTCCCGTTATTGATGACAACATTCTGGCAGAGGACCCCCTGCTTCTGGATGATGATGATCTGGATGTAGATGACAGTTTTTTGAAGGATGCGGAAGATATCGAGCTGGACGCTGTAGATCTTCTTGAAGGTATCGGAACTGAGGATCCGGTGCGTATGTACTTAAAGGAGATTGGAACGGTACCGCTTTTAAGTGCAGATGAGGAGCTGGTTCTGGCCAAGCGCAAAGCAGAAGGCGATGAGTCCGCCAAGGAAAGACTGATTGAGGCTAACTTAAGGCTGGTTGTCAGCATTGCAAAGCGTTATACAGGCCGGGGAATGAGCTTTCTGGATCTGGTTCAGGAGGGAAATCTGGGCCTGATTAAAGGTGTAGAAAAGTTTGACTATACAAAAGGATATAAGCTGAGTACATATGCTACTTGGTGGATCAGACAGTCTGTAACCAGAGCGCTGGCGGATCAGGCGCGGACGATTCGTGTACCGGTGCATATGGTTGAGACGATTAATAAGATGTCCAAGATGCAGCGTAAGCTGACTTTGGAGCTGGGCTATGAGCCGTCTGTGACGGAGTTAGCTGAGGCACTGGAGATGTCAGAGGACAAGGTTATGGAGATTATGCAGATTGCCAGAGAGCCCGCTTCCCTGGAAACACCAATTGGTGAGGAGGATGATTCCAACCTGGGTGATTTCGTGGCAGACAATAACGTATTGACCCCTGAGGGCAATGTGGAATCTGTAATGTTGAGAGAGCATATTGATGCACTTTTAGGAGATCTGAAGGAGAGGGAGCGTCAGGTTATTGTGCTTCGTTTTGGTTTGGAGGATGGTCATCCCAGAACTCTGGAAGAGGTTGGCAAGGAGTTTAATGTTACCAGAGAGCGTATCCGCCAGATTGAGGCCAAGGCTCTGAGAAAGCTTCGCAATCCGGTCCGCAGTAAGAGAATTCGTGATTTCCTGTAAAGGAAGGATTTTATATGAATCGCAGAAATTACCAGAAGGAACTGGAAAAAATCATAGAGCGACAGACAGATGAGAGCCGGGTACCCCGGCTCTTGCTGCATAGCTGCTGCGCTCCCTGCAGCAGTTATGTGCTGGAATATCTGTCTCAGTATTTTGAAATAACGGTATTTTATTATAATCCTAATATTTCTCCCAAAGAAGAATATGAAAAGCGGGTAGAGGAGCAAAGACGTCTGATTGAGGCGCTGCCGTCTGTTCATCCGATTCGTCTGGAGGCAGGCCCTTATGAGCCAGAACGCTTTTATCAGGCAAGCCGGGGGCACGAGCAGGATCCGGAAGGCGGAGAGCGCTGCTTTTCCTGTTATCGGCTCCGCCTGGAGGAAGCTGCCAGAATAGCGCAAAGGGGCGAGTATGATTATTTTACCACAACTCTTACGATCAGCCCTTTGAAAAATGCAGAGAAGCTGAATGAAATTGGAGAGGAATTGGAAGGAATCTATGCAATCAAGCATCTACCCTCCGATTTTAAGAAGAAAAACGGTTATAAGCGTTCCGTGGAGCTTTCAGCAGAGTATGGATTATACCGTCAGGATTACTGCGGCTGTATTTTTTCGAAGCGGGAACGGGAAGCCGCTTGTGAAAACTCACGAAAAAACACAGAATAAAAATGTGAATAATGACGGGAATTTGAGACTTTAACTTGACACATATCTTAATTTGTAATAAAATTTTAATGAATGATTCGTGTGAATGGGACACGGATTTGGGGAATTATAATTTAATAAAAAGGAGAATGAGATATGCTTAGTAAAACCTTAACAGTAGTAAATCCGTCTGGATTGCATTTAAGACCCGCAGGAGTTCTGTCTCAGACCGCTATGAAGTTTAAATGTGATGTTCTGATCGAGTGCGGTGAGAAGAGAATCGTTGCTAAGAGTGTTCTGAATGTAATGGCAGCGGGCATCAAGTCCGGTACCCAGATTACTCTGATCTGCGATGGAGAGGACGAGGCAGCAGCTATGGAAACCATCAGCAAGGCAATTGAAAGCGGACTGGGCGAGATGTAATTTTATTTTGGCTCTATTATATATGCCGGAGTGTATGATTGAATGATCGTGCACTCCGGCATTTTTTTTTGTTTGAAGTATTTTGGATCTTATATACAAAAAACTAGACATATTTTATTAAATATGCAATAATAGCAATATAAATAATTAAAATAAAAAATTAATTAAAGAACAAAGGAAAACAGATGAGATTTGTAATACTTAATTAAAAAATGAATAAGGAGGAAGAAGTTATGAGTGTCAGTCTTGATTTAAGCAAATTAAATTTATTTTTAAATGAAGAGGAGCTGCAGCTGCATCAAAAGATAGCAGGAGAAATTTGCAGGGAGATTCTGGAGAAAGAAGATACTGAGAATGTGCTTGGGTGGAGAACTTTGGAGCAATCAGCGGTTCAGCTGGATGTCATGAGAGAAAAGGCTCGGGAAATTCGAGAAAATGCGGATGTATTTGTTATTGTAGGTGTGGGCGGGTCGAATCAGGCGGCACGGGCAATGATAGAAGCTCTGAAGGATCGGAAAGGGCCAGAAGTTCTTTATCTTGGCAATACGCTGTCTCCTTATTATATCAGACATGCTCTGGAACAGATAGAAGGAAAAAGTATTTATATTGACGTAATTGCAAAAAATTTTGAAACGCTAGAGCCAGGAAGCCATTTCCGCATATTGCGTCAGTGGATGAGGAAGCATTATACAAAAGAAGAGATGGCAAAGAGGGTCATCGTGACAGGAACATATGGATCCAGATTAGAGGAGATTGCTAAAGAGAATGGATTCCTGTTTCTTTCTTTTCCAGAATCAGTTGGAGGAAGGTATTCAGCATTTACACCGGTAGGGTTATTTCCTGCTTTGGCAGCGGGGCTGGATGCAGATGGATTTTTGAAGGGCGTTCAGTCGGCTATGGATGATTGCCGTGAGAATCCAGAAAACAACCCGGCAGTGAGGTATGGAGCAGCACGTCATTTACTTTATGAAAAAGGCTATGATATTGAAATGCTGGTATCGTTTGAACCACAATATGAATATTTTACAAAATGGTGGGTTCAGCTATTTGGAGAAAGTGAAGGGAAGGAAAAGAAAGGAATCTTCCCTGCAGCGGCGATTTATTCAGAGGATCTTCATTCGATCGGACAGTACATGCAGGATGGAAGAAGAAATCTGATAGAAACCTTTGTGTCAGTGCAAAATCCAAAGGCAACGGTTGTGATTGAACCGGATCCGGAGTTTGGTGACAGGTTTGACTACCTGGATGGAATGGATTTTGACCAGATTAATAAAGCGGCAGAGAAGGCAACCTGGGATGCTCATGCCAGGGGAGGAGTTCCCTGTATTCGATTTCAGGCAGACGAGATAACGGAAGAAAGCTTTGGAGAGTTGTATTACTATTTTATGATGGCCTGTGCTGTATCAGGAACCTTAATGGGCGTAAATCCCTTTGACCAGGAAGGGGTGGAAGAATATAAACGCAGTATGTTTGCTGCACTTGGTAAAGATAAATAACTTTTGTGAAAAACATATGTTGATTTATACTGATATTTATGCAGATAGCCAGACTTTAGAAGTCTGGCTGTTCTTGTGTATTGGAAATAATAATTTAAACGTTTTCTGGAAATGAAAAGCCTGTGTATTTTTGGGATACTTCTGTAATTCGATATACATCTAGATAGGGCTGAAACTCATCTTCACCTTTACAAATTTCCTCACGAAACTCGTTCCATTTTTGGAAGGCGTTTTTTTTGTCGCCTTTGGCAAGCAGATAAAGTGCATCTTCCAAAAGTGGATAAGTCCGGCAATGATAGGCAAGTAATTTTTGGAACACAGGAGATTTGGAGTCATCTTCCGTATTATCAAAATGAGTAGAAGTGAAGCTTCGGGTAAGATGGGCAGCTTTTTCCATCCGAAGAGCTGTTTCTGAATGAATTCGTTCTCCTTTTCCATTAAAGTAATCACAGTTGCATAAGTCAGATAATTGCACCAGATAATTAATGACGTCCTGTGCACGGATTCCGTAGGCAGCTTCCATGTATTCTTTCTGCAGAGTTTCAAAGGACAGAGAGATGTCCCAAAGCTTTCGTCCCATCACATAGTTTGGAAGGAAGTTAGGTAAACCGCTGCGAAGTTCCTGGCAGCTTATGTATCCGTTGAGCTTGAGATTATTTAATTGTTCGATATCGTCAAAAATAATTTTGGAAATGTGCTGATAGCCAAAATCTCCATAATGAGCGCGTCCGAGAGGATAATCATATACAAAGCTGTCACCAGAGAAAAGCTCTTGCCATGCACGCAAAAATGTAAGATTCTCATTTAAATTTACAGGAAGCGTAATATAGTTTCTGTGAAATTCCGGTATTTGTGGCAGGACATCTCCGATTTGGTAGGAAGCTTCGAATGTCCTGCTGATGGGGGCAAACATCAAGACAAAACGATCTGGATTATGGAATCGAGATGTTTTTGGTGGCCATAAAAGTTCCTGATAAAGAAGAAATACCAGTTTCGTTTGAAGTCCCTTCTGAGTTAAAAGTCTGTCTATTTCATTTAAAATATCAATATATTGATCGGAGAGCAGATTTTCTTGACAGTTGTGACATTCGCAGAGGTTATTATATTCATCGGCAAGCCAGACATGAAGATAATCAATTTCAGGATGTGTATATGCGTATTTAACTACTTCTTTTGCAAAAGAGTCGATGACCTTTGGACTGGAATAGCACAGGTTGCTGTTCATGGGTATACCATGAAATAATTGACGTTTCCCGTTTAATTCGGCTAACATGGAACGCTGAGAATCTGACAAAGGAAGATCAGCCTCTTTCCAGTCGGAAGAAGGCACACCGAGGCAGGCACCAGTCCATCCATGTCCAACCTGGTGCAGAATGAGCTCACGTTTTTTTATTTCCGAGACGATTTCTTTTGTTATTACAGCAGCATCTTTATGGAAAAAGGGAACAGCTTGCTTGTATGGGTTTCCTTCATGCTGGTACCAGCGTGCAAGAAATGTATAGGGAATTTGAAATTGAAGGAAAAAGCTGTTGTATCCAAGTTTGGGAAGCCAGTTAATGGTGTCTATAATATTTTCCAAAGAATTGGCGCCTTCCAGACAGATTCCACGGTGTTTAAAACTGGCAGTATGGGATACTTGCTGAAAAAGTAAATGTGGATCTCGTAAGATGGGAATGATTTCACAATCTGGTGTTGGTCCTAGAAAACGGCATCCTAACAGATATAGGTAGTGGTAAACTCCAATTAGGACACTTCGGCTATTTGAACCCTTAATATATCCACCATCTTGGGTGATATTGATTTGGAAAGAGTCGTTTGTGATAGTGTCTAAGCTTTCGTCATAGGTGAGTAAAGAGATACAAATATCAGGGGGGTTACAGGGAACAGGGGTAGAGGAGGCCTGTATATGCGATTGGGGTAACATTTTTTTTAAATAGGATGATAATTCTTGTGAAGAAAATAAAAGCGTTTGGTCGGATGAAGCTGTGTGATTCAGATAAATATTCATAAGATACCTCCATGAAGAATTAATAGATTGCTATAAAAATTATACCAGAAGAAAGAAAAAACGAATAGACAAAAACGACAAAAAATAGTAAAAAATAAAAATGAATAAAAAAATAAAGGCTGCAATAGTTGTGCAAAAGATTGAAATATAAATGATATTATTGACACATATAGGATAATATGATATAAATATAATTAATTAAAATGAATAATAAATTAAAAACCAAATAAAAAGGAGGAAGTAACATGGACGTGAAACAGAGAGAGTCTTCTGCAATTGCTGTCACGAAAAGGAACAAGCGTCGGGAAAAGTGGATTCTGAATGGTTGGTGCTGGCTGTTCCTTTCCATGTCGGTTATATTTTATATATTGTTTCAAGGGTATCCGATTATTTGCAGTATTCAGTACTCCTTACTGGATTGGTCGGGATTGACCTCTAATGCAACCTTTGTTGGTATTCAGAATTATGTAGAATTAATACATGATGAATTATTCTGGAATGCCTTTTTCAATAGCTTTAAGTATACGGCAATGATTGTTCCTTTGGAGCTTGCTGTTTCACTTTTTCTTGCTTATATGTTGAACAATGAATTATTAAAGGGAAGAAGCATCTATCGTACCATGTTTTTTATTCCAGTTGTAACAACTGCATCTGTGGTTGGTATTATTATGATTTTTTTGCTTGGTGTACAGGGGCCACTCAACCATTTGCTGATGGCATTTCATCTTGTGAAAAGCCCGATTAATTTTTTGGGTAATGCAAAGTATGCAATGCCGACATTGGTACTGATTTCTTTATGGAAAGATTGTGGAACCTATATGATTTACTGGTTAGCTGGTTTGCAGGGAGTTTCTAAGGATGTTTATGAGGCAGCAACGGTTGATGGAGCGACTAGGGCACAGACTTTTTTCCATATTGTTCTTCCACTGATTGCACCGGTTGGCGGAATTATTGCTATTTTATGTGCTATTAACTCTTTGAAGGTATTTGATATCGTAAAAACTATGACAGAGGGTGGACCCTTCTATGCAACAGATGTAATTGCAACTTATGTATATCGTTCTGCGTTCTCTAGTGAGATCGGAATGCCAAGACTTGGATATGCTAGTGCAGCGGCGCTGTTGTTTGGAGTAACTGTTATTGTAATCGGTGCGGTGTTGAATATTGTAAAAGCAAATTTGAACCGCAAACGTGTTGGATGATGTTAGGAGGAGTGAGATATGAACAGGGATAAAGCAAGAAGAAAAATAAAAGTATGCTGTAGCCATTTCTTTTTGATTGTTATCGGTATGCTCTGGATTTATCCGTTTTTATGGATGATTTCTGCATCTTTCAAAGATCAGGGAGAATTTTTTAAAAATCGCTTAGGTCTGATTCCTCAGAACCCAACGTTGGATAATGTATATCGTATATGGGAAAAGGCTCATTTTAGCACTTATTTTGTAAACACAGTGATTGTAACATTTTTTGCAGTATTTCTGGTGTTGGTAATGACAATGCTGGCGGGATATGCATTGGGGCGTTATAATTTTATGGGGAAAAAGCTAATTATGGGTGTTTTTTTGAGTAGTATCGCCATTCCACTTGTAAGTACGATTATTCCCACGTATGAAGTCGTAAAAAGTATGAACCTGGTAGGAACAAAACTAGGTCTTATCCTTGCTCAAGCGGGCGGTGCCCATGTTATTTTTCTTCTGTTATTTTCTAGTTTTTTCCAATCTGTTCCAGGTGAATTGGAAGATGCAGCAAGAGTAGATGGATGTAATTTTTTCAGAACTTTTTTCAATATAATGATGCCATTATCCAAACCAATTGCAACAACAGTTGTGATTATGGAAACGATTTGGGCATGGAATGCATTTATGCTTCCATTGGTGCTGACACTGAATAATCCGGCATCCCGTACCCTTGCAGTTGGATTGTATGCGTTTAAGGGAGAAAACACTGTGGATTGGACTGGAATTGCAGCAGGAGGTACCATCGCCGTAATTCCTATCATTATTTTGTTCATTGCTTTGCAGAAGTATTTTGTAGAAGGAATTGCAGGAGCGGTGAAGAGCTGATAGAGAAATTTTATGGAAAGTAAAAAACAGGAGGAGTGAGTCCCCTGAAGTTAATAAAGGAGGATATTTTATGAAATTGAAAAAAACAGGAGCTTTGTCATTGGCCATAGCGATGACAGTAGGATCTCTCGCAGGTTGTGCAATGCCGAGTACTTCTGATGAACCAAAGGAGACTCCAGCAGAGTCAAAGAGTGAGGCATCAGGGGAAACTACACAGGCATCGGGAGAAGAGCAGATTACGCTTCGAATTGTAGACTGGAGTGATAGCTCTATGAAACGAAGAGAAGAGTTTAATGAACAGTACATGAAGGATCATCCAAATATCAAGATTGAGTATACGATGCTTACAATTGATCAGTTTAAAAATACAATTGTTACAATGATCAAGTCTGGTGAAGGTCCGGATCTTTTCCCAATTCCAACAGGAATGAGTCTGAGTACTGCATTGAATGAGGAGTGGTATCAGCCTTTGAATCCTTATGTGACTGAGGAATTTAAGGCAACCCTTGATCCGTCGATTCTTCAGGAAGGTGTTACCCATAAAGGGGAAGATTGGTATACAATTCCAGAGAATATGCCGATCGTAAACAGCTTGTTCTATTATAATAAGGATGTTTTGGATGCAGCAGGCGTGACAGAAATACCGAAGAGTTATGCAGAATTTATTGATGCATGCAAGAAAATTACAGAGTCCGGCAATGGACAGGTATACGGACTGATTGAAGGTGGAAAGCAGCTGAATCGTTTGGATATTATGGCTCGAGGTATGGCAGGTGCTGCGGGTGGAAAGATTGCTCAGAATGCGAAGGTTCTGACTGTAGATGGAAGAGCACCGTATGACAGCGAGGCAATGGTTGGTGTTATGGAATTGCTGGATACATTAGTAAAAGATGGAAGTATTCATCCGGATACCGTAAATATTGCAGCACCGGAAGCAAGAGAAATGTTTGCACAGGGACAGGCTGGATTCCTTTGCCAGGGCATGTGGTGTATTCCGCCGTGGGATCAGACTTATCCGGATTTGAATTATGGTGTTATGGCAGTTCCTACTCCAGATGGAACTGCAATGGGCGGTGTACAACAGGTAGAATCTGCACCCTGGATGGGAATTTATAAGCAGTCAAAACATCCAAAGGAAGCAGCTGAGTATTTGATGGCGTTATTTAGCGAAGATTACAATTATCAGGCCGACTGTGTAGAAGATGGAAACTATGTATCTATCGTTCCGGCTGTAAATGAGAAACATCTGAATAATGAGGTTATGAAACAGTATTATGAAATTGCTTCTGAGACAGCGAGAGTGATTCCGTATGCAACAACACGTGATGAAAAGGCATATGACTTCTATGCAGAGGTTAAGGATGTACAGCCGAGTCTGGGTTCAATTGTACAGGGTGTTTTAGCACAGAGTATTACAGATTATGCAGGCGAGTTAAAGAAGTTATCAGATGCTTCAACAGAGGAGTGGAAACGGGCATCAGAGGCAATCGGACTTGATGTGTCTACGTTTGAATTCCCTAACTGGGATGTAACAAAGGATTATACAGAGGAAGACTATAAGGCTTTGAAATAAAAAATGCAGGAGGAATTGCTATGGGAAGACTGCACGGAAACAACTTGACAAATGTGAAAAAGCATAATGAAATATTGATTAAAGAAGTTGTATATAAATATGCACCTATATCCCGTAGCGAAATTGCAGACATGCTTTCACTTACACCACCAACAATCACAACCAATATTACCGAGTTGATAGAAAAGGGGTTAATCAAGGAGCGAACCAATGATGAGTCTGATGAAGTACATGGAATTGGAAGACGTCCTGTGAAGCTGGATATTGTTCCGAATGCATTTTATGTAATTGGAGTAGAGATTGGCCCTTATAAGACTGTTGTGGTACTTTTGAATTTGCGGGGTGTAAGGATAGCAGAATATTGTTATCAGTCAGAACGAAAGAGTTATTCTGATGAAGTGGAATGTTTGTCAGAAATAATTAAAACGGTAATTCAAAAAGGTCGTGTGGAGAGGGCGAAGATTCTTGGAATTGGAATTGGAATCCCTGGATTTGTGGAAACAAAAAGAGGTATTGTAAGACAAAGCACTCTGCGGTGCTGGAATGGAAAACCAATCGCAAAAGATATTTCCGAACAAACAGGATTGCCGGTTTTGATTGAAAACAATACTAGAGTGCGAACTGTAGGAGAAGAATTGTTCGGGCGCGAAGTGCGCCCGGACACTTTTGCTTATTATTTAATTTCTTATGGAATTGCATGTCCCCTTTACGTTGGAAATCAGATTATGGAAGGAAATCGAAGGGGAGCTGGGGAGGCAGGGCATATGGTAGCGGTTCTTGATGGCCCCAAATGTGAAACCTGTGGTAATTATGGATGTTTAGAAGAAATTGCGAGTGAAAGAGCTATTATAAAATATGTTAAAGATTATATAAAAAGCGGGAGCAGTACTTTGATTACTGAACTTTGCAAAGATATAGAACAGATTACAATGCAGGAAATATTACAGGCACAGATGGAGGGAGATGAGCTGGCAGATCAGGTGATAAAAAGAGCTATTACGTATTTAGGAGTTATGCTGGCGAATATTATTAATTTAGTATATCCTCCGTTGGTTTTGGTAGATGCATTCATTATGCAGAATAAAAAAAATCAGGAATATCTTTTGTCTCAGACGCGGAAGCATATTTTTGGTTTATATGAAGAAGAGATAAAAATTGAGTTTGTTCCATATAGTCCATTTACAGGTGCAAGAGGGGCTGCGGCCCTGGCAATTAAGCATTTTTTGATTAGTGGGAAAGGGAAACTTTCGAATGATAGCCTTTAAACTTTTTCATTATTCTAGTATAATAGAGTAATAACATAGGTGTAAGGGTGAAAATACAATATGAAAATTAAATCTGGTTCGAATTTATCTAAGGTAAGAAAAAATAATTATGCTTCAATCCTTGGGACAATTTATCAGCAGGGACCAATTATGAGGAGTGAGATTGCAAATCAGCTGGGAATTACACTTCCAACAGTAACAACTACAATTAAGCATCTTTTAGAAGATGGAATTTTGCAGGAAGAACCTCTTCGAGAAAATTCTCCCTCCTTAGGAAGAAAGGCATCATTAGTGGATTTTGCAGAAGATTCCGGGTATGCAGTAGGGTGCGAATGGAGTCCAGTGGGGATTATATGCTGTATAACGAATCTGCGAGGAAAGATTGCGGGCAAGAAAAAAATAGCATTTGACATTAAAAATATATCTTATAGAGAGATGCTTCTGCGCACGAAGCATTGTGTAGATGAGTTGATTAAAGAGACAGGGATTGATCATAAAAAAATAATAGGAGCAGGATGGGCAACGCCAGGAATGGTAGAATCAGAAAACGGAGTCTTGGTATGCAGTTCTGTAAATTATGTATCTTGGCATGATGAACCAATTCAGAAAAATTTATCATCGCTTTTAGAAATGCCAGTATGTATTGAAAATCATGTGCGAGTGCGAGCTATAGGCCAGGATATGTTTGAAAGAAAAGAGCGGCCAGATGTTTATTTGTATTATTTTGCACAAATGGGAATTTCCTGTTGCGTGATGGCAGATGGAGAACCGTTTGGAAAAGGACGGTTTGGAACCGGTGATATTGGTCATACCATTATGGAATGGGACGGGCCTGTTTGCGATTGTGGAAAAAAGGGATGTCTTCAAGCTTTTATAGGTGAAGAACCACTGCTTCGTCAGATCCGAAATCTTTTGGAAATGGGAAAGGCAGAAACACTTTATAAACTTTGCGAGGATCCCAAAAAACCGAAGATTGTTGAAGTGGCGATGGCAATTGATTGTGGTGATGAAGACCTGAAGGATATTGTGTTTCCGGCAGTTATATATATGGGAATTTCCATTGCTAACATAGTGAATTTATTAAATTCAGAATTAGTTGTAGTTGACTGTGCACTGATGAACAGTCAGGTTTTGAGAAAATATCTAAGCGAAATTGTTCTTGAGAATAATTTGTTTCAGAAAGAATTAGATTTGAAAATTGAATTTATTCAGGCAAATCGATATACGGGGGCAAGAGGTGCCTGTGCAATGGCAATAGAAAAATTTGTAATTAAAAATAATTAACAGAGAGTAGTGCTGAAGAATAGTTTCAGCACTATTTTTTTAAATTACAGCATTAATAACAATAAAAGAAGAAACTCATTGACATTAAATATACAAAATGATAATATATAATTAAATAAATTAATTAATATAATAGCGCGAGAGCATTGGCTAGGAAAGGAGGAGCTTGTGAAGATTGGGTTTTTAACTAATAGCCTGGTAGAAGAAGCAAAAAGGCAAAAGAGCAGCGAGTTTCAGTCATTGAGACAAGTAGCTGACTGGGCGGCAGATCATGGATTTACAGATTTGGAGTGTGGGCCGTCATTGCCGCTTTCTTTGGAAGAATATGAAAGGGTTTTGGGAGAAGGACGGATTCATATTACGGCATTGATTTATTGTCGAAATTATCTCAGTACCGATGCGGATGAGGCGAGAGAGCACATTATTCAATTGAAGAAGAGAATTGAATTTGCTGGCCGGCTTGGGATACAGAAGGTTATAACATCCACTGGAATTAATAAATCAATAGAAGAGGGAATTTATGATCGAGATCCAGAGGTGAAGGATAGAGGAAACATGATTCGCAGAATTCCGGTTCGCAGTCTTGATGCTTTTGTGGATACTTTTGGACCATTAGTAGAATTAGCAGAAAAAAATCATGTACGCCTATGCTTTGAAAATTGTCCTTTAATGGGGAATATCGCAATTTCACCAGTTATGTGGCACAAGATTTTTGAGCGGTTAGAAAGTGAGTGCCTTGGACTTGCCTATGATCCGAGTCATTTGGTCTGGGAAATGATGGATCCCTATGCACCGATATCAGAATTTAAAGATAAAATTTTTCATTTTCATGCGAAGGATACAAAAATCGATCGAGAGCAGCTTTCCCGCACGGGAATTCTGACAGATTTTAGCTGGTGGACATATCGAATTCCAGGAAGAGGAGAAATAGACTGGGGGCGAATGCTTGGCGAACTAAAGAAGATTGGTTATGATGGTACGATTAGTATTGAGCATGAAGATCAGGAGTATGAAGGTAGTTTGGAAGCAGTATCAGAAGGAATTTTAAAGAGTCGTACATTTCTTGAACAGCATCTTAAATAGAATATGGAGGATAAGAGAATGATTCGAATTGGTATTATAGGAACAGGATATACAATTGGTATTGCAGGAAATCACATTAAAGCTTACCAGTGCTGCTCTGATGCACAAATTACAGCGGTGTATGATTTGCTTGAAGGCCGTGCAGAAGATTATATTGAAAAATATGGATTGAAAGAGGCAAAAGCCTGCAAATGTTTGGATGAATTGTTAGAATCCTGCGATGCAGTTAGTATCTGTACTCCAAATGCTACTCACGTCGAATTGGCAGTTTCTGCGCTTAAGGCAGGATGTCATGTGTTGTGCGAAAAACCATTTGCACCTAAGCCGGAAGATTGTGCAGAAGCGATTAAATACGCAAAATTGACACATAAAGTTGCAATGATAGGGCTGTGTTATCGAGATATTCCAGGCTTTGCTTATATGAAACAGCTTCTGGATGAAGGAGTTATTGGTGATGTATATTTTGTAAGAGAGGAGCAGGGCGGAGATCGGATTGCGAATCCAAATGTAAAACTAGAATGGAGAATGCAGAAAGATTTGTCTGGACCAGGGGCACTGGCTGATTTTGGAAGTCATATGATGGATATATGTGATTATTTATTGCATGATACATGTGGAAAAATTCAGGAGATTCACTGCATGGAGCACACAGGGATCAAGAAGCGTGAACTGATTCATAGGCCAGGTGTTTTTGGTACAGTTACCAATGATGATGTGGCATGCTGGAATTGCCGTACGGAAAAAGGAACGCTTTATAGCTTTACAGCAAGCCGTGTAGGAGCTACCTTTGTATTGGAAATTGTAGGCGCTGGGGGGAAGATGATATTTAATGGCTCAAAGCCGTTTGAACTTACACTTCAGCTTAAGGATAAAGATGGTGGTTATACAAAGGCTCCAGAAGTAGTTTCGGTGCCAGAAAGTTGCTACGGTACGGATGAACGTGCTCCGAGAATTCCATTTGAGATTAATTTTTATTACGAGATACGTCAGTTCCTTGATGCGATTCAGGAAGGAAAAGAAAGTCTTTTGACGTTTGAGCGTGGATTATATCTTCAGGAATTGATTCAGGCAGCACAGGAATCTGCAGAAACCGGTATGACAGTAAAATTATTTTAAAGACTATATGAATATAGGAATAATAGAGGAGAATACAGAGAATGAGATTTGGAGCACATTGTGTATTATATGGAACAGAAATCGCATCAAATCCTGATGGGGTTCTTGGAAGATTAGCAAGAGCCGGTGCAGAAGGATGTGAGATAGGACAACGTTTTTTTGGAACAGAAAACAGAGATGGACTTTTGACTGCATTGGAAAACAATCATGTAGAAATGAGTGGAATGCATTGTGGTGGATTAAAGTTGATCGATTTAATTCGGGAACCGGAGAAAGCAGAGACGGCATTATACAGCACAGCGAGATTTGTGGCACCCATGAAAAATAAAAATGTAATTGCTACAGGTGGAGCTGCATTTGAAGAGATACAGGATCTTCCGGTTGGAGCAGGAGCGATAGAACCAGAACTTCACGATCCGGAATTAGTAAAAATGGCAGCTGTCAGGCTAAATGAAATGGTAAAAAAAATAAAAGATGAACTTGGAGTTCAGGTGCATTATCATAATCACAGCTGGGAATTTGCAGATAACGGGTTGATTTGGAATACACTGGTTCGTGAGGCTCCAGATCTTAAGTTTGCATTAGATATAGGGTGGGCTGCGGTATCTGGATTTGAACCGGCAAACCTTTTAGAAACTTGTGCAGAACGAATTGATTATGTTCATTTAAGGGATTATAAAAAATCGGAAGAGGGGCAGAAGAAGAAATTCTCTGAAGTACACTCCGGTTATGTAAATCTTGGAACCGGAGACATGAATTATGTGAATCTTTTTCCAATTTTAGATCGAGTATTGGGTAAGAATGGATGGGCGATCGTAGAGTACGAAATTGGAAATTTTGATGAGACTAGTTATGCCAGTGCTCTTAGCTATCTGCGAGGACTGAATGATATGATGCACAGAGGACGTTAGTCTGAAGACAAGAAAAAGTTTGTGTTATTAGCAGAAAGATGGCAGAATGGAGATTAAAATGAAAAAACTGCGAATTGCGGTGCTTGGCTGTGGAAGAATTGCATCGGTATATGAAGAGGCATTTTATAAGTTAAAGGAAGAAGCAGAGATTGTTCTGGCTATGGATAAAGTACTTGAGCGGGCAGAGAAATTTGCAGAGAAATTTCCGGGATGCTATGCATCTGATCAAGTAGAGTTTGATTCGTTTCGTCAGATTTTATTGCAGGTGAAGCCCGATTTAGTTCATATTTTGCTTCCGCATCACCTGCATGGCAGATATTCGGTTGCATCCATGGAATGTGGTGTTCATGTTCTTACAGAAAAACCAGTTACCATAAGCCTTGCAGAGGCAGATCAGCTGATTGAAGTGCGAGAGCGAACAGGAATGCAGCTTGGAGTAATTTATCAAAATCGTTTTATTGAAGGTGTTCAGGAAGTTAAAAGAAGAATTGCGTCTGGAGAGTTTGGCAAAGTGAAAGGAGCCTTTTCTACACTGAACTGGTATCGTCCGGAAAGTTATTATAAATGTGACTGGAAAGGGCATTGGGATACAGAGGGCGGCGGTGTAATCATTGATCAGGCAATTCATTCCATTGACTTAGTACGTTATATGACGGGGCTGGAAGCAAAAAGGATTTTGGGGCATACGGCAAGGCGCGTTTTGACGGGGATTGAAGTAGAGGATGAAGCAGATGCAGCGATTTGGCTGGAGAACGGAGCAGTCTATTCCTTTTATGCGTGCAACTATTATACAACAAATAGTCCGATACGAGTAGAAATAAGCTGTGAGAAAGCGACGGCACTTTTAACTTATAATAAAATGGAAATCACATTTGCATCTGGAGAAAAAGAAGAGATCTTACCATCAGCTTGTCCGAATAGTAAGGGGGAAAGCTATTGGGGAAGTTATCACTTTTATCAGATAGAAAAATGCTATCAGGCATTGAGAGAGGGAAAGAAGATGCCATGGGCAGCAGAAGATGCAAAAAAAACACTGGAGATTGTGCAGGGAATATATGAATCATCCAGAATTAATGGTCCAGTAGAATTATAATTACCAGAAAATTTGAAAAAATTTAATAAAATAAAAATAGTCTGACAATAATTATGAAAACAACATAATAACAAATAATCTGAAAATTTCCTCAAAAAACCTGTTTACAAACCGGGTAAAATGTAGTATTATCATTATCATGTTACTGGCAGACAGCTAATCAAAAAGTTATGGATAGGAATTGCGTGATGCAGAGCAAGGCGCTCTGCGCGCAATTTCTTTTTAAACACATAACTTTAATGAATTGCTGTGCGAAAGCAACCAAGGAACAAATGATGGAAAGGGAAACCCCAAAACAGTATTTTGGAAAGGAAACAGATATGGAAGATGTTCAGAGAATTACAGGGGCCGCTGCTGCCCAGCAGGCTGAAAGAAATGATGAACGTTTCGGACTGTACGATCCCAGATTTGAGCATGATAACTGCGGAATTGGTGCGGTTGCTAATATTAAAGGCATAAAAAGTCATAAAACCGTGGACCAGGCTTTGCACATTGTAGAGAATCTGGAGCACCGGGCAGGAAAGGATGCAGAGGGCAAGACGGGAGACGGCGTAGGAATTATGCTTCAGATTTCTCACCGTTTTTTTAAGAAGGTGACACAGCTTCTTGGTATCGAGCTGGGAGAGGAGAGAACCTATGGTGTTGGTATGTTTTTCTTTCCTCAGGATGAGCTTGCAAGAAATCAAGCCAAAAAGATGTTTGAGATTATTGTAAAAAAGGAAGGGCTTGAGTTCCTGGGATGGAGAGATCTGCCCATCCATCCGGAACAGATTGGAGACAGGGCAGTAGAAAAGATGCCTCATATTGTTCAGGGCTTTATCGGCAAGCCGTCAGGAGTGGAAAAGGGGCTGGAGTTTGATCGCAGACTGTATGTGGCTCGTCGTGTGTTTGAACAGAGCAATGACAATACGTATGTGGTGTCGCTGAGCAGCAGAACTATTGTATACAAAGGAATGTTTCTGGTAAAAGAACTGAGAAAGTTTTTTGAGGATTTGCAGGATCCGGATTATGAATCTGCGATTGCTGTAGTTCACTCCCGATTCAGCACCAATACGAATCCGAGCTGGATGAGAGCGCATCCAAACCGCCTGATTGTTCACAATGGAGAGATCAATACCATCCGTGGAAATGTCGATAAGATGATGGCCCGTGAGGAAACGATGGAATCGGAGTTTTTCAAGTCAGAGATGCACAAGGTTCTTCCGATTATTAATCAGGAGGGCTCGGATTCTGCCATGCTGGATAATGCTCTGGAGTTTATGATGATGAGCGGTATGGAGCTTCCGTTAGCAGTGATGATTACGATTCCTGCACCCTGGGCTCATGACAAGTCTATGTCTCAGGAGGTAAAGGATTTTTACCAGTATTATGCAACTATGATGGAGCCATGGGATGGCCCTGCCTCGATCGTATTCAGTGACGGTGATGTGATGGGGGCAGTGTTGGACAGAAACGGACTTCGTCCCTCCCGTTATTACATTACAGATGATGATCAGGTGATTTTGGCGTCCGAGGTAGGTGCGATTGAGGTGGATCCTTCCCATGTTGTGAAAAAGGAACGTCTCCGTCCGGGACGGATGCTTTTGATTGATACGGTAAAAGGGGAACTGGTCAGCGATGAGGCTTTGAAAATGCGTTACGCCTCCCGTCGTCCTTATGGAGAGTGGCTGGATTCCAACCTGGTAGAGCTGGACAAGCTTCCGATTCCGAATAAAGGGGTTCTGTCTATGACAAAGGCTGAGCGGGCAAGGCTGCAGAAAACCTACGGTTATACGTATGAGCAGTATAAAACCATGATTCTGCCTATGGCCTTAAATGGAATTGAACCGGTTTCTGCTATGGGAGCAGACAGTCCGCTGGCAGTTCTGTCGAAGAAGCATCAGCCACTGTTTAATTATTTTAAACAGCTTTTTGCTCAGGTAACAAATCCTCCGATTGATTCTATTCGGGAAGAAATTGTAACGTCTACTACGGTTTATGTAGGCGAGGAGGGAAATGTTCTGGAGGAACATCCAGACAACTGTAAGATTCTTAAGGTGGATAATCCGATTCTTACCTGTACAGACCTGCTGAAGATCAAACACATGAAAAAGCCTGGTTTTCGTGTAGAGGTTGTTCCGATTACTTATTATAAGAATACTTCTCTGGAAAAGGCGATTGAGCGGCTGTTTCTGGAGGTTGACCGGGCTCATAGAGAGGGAGCAAATATTATCATTCTGTCTGACCGAGATATTGATGAAAATCATGTGCCGATTCCGTCTCTCCTTGCTGTTTCTGCGCTGCAGCAGCATCTGGTAAAGACAAAGAAGCGGACCTCTATGGCGCTGATTCTGGAAAGCGGAGAGCCCAGAGAGGTACACCACTTTGCAGCTCTCCTTGGTTACGGCGCATGCGCCATCAATCCCTATCTGGCACAGGAATCCATTCGCTATTTGATTGATTCGGGAATGCTGGATAAGGATTACTATGCGGCTGTGAATGACTATAATTCAGCAGTTCTCCATGGAATTGTAAAAATTGCGTCAAAAATGGGAATTTCTACGATTCAGTCTTATCAGGGCGCGCAGATTTTTGAGGCAATCGGTATTTCAAAAGAGGTGATTGACCAGTATTTTACTAATACGGTCAGCCGGGTAGGAGGTATTACGCTGGAGGATATTGCCAGTGATGTGGACGCACTTCATTCCTCTGCTTTTGATCCCCTGGGACTGGATGTGGATCTGACTCTGGAAAGTGTAGGAAGCCATAAGGAACGGGCAGGGCAGGAGGAGCATCTGTACAATCCCCGCACCATTCATTTGCTTCAGGAGGCATCGAGAACAGGAGACTACAATATTTTCAAAGAATACAGCCATGCTTTGAATGAAGAGGGGCAGACCGTAAATCTTCGCAGTCTCATGGATTTTAAGTATGATGAAAATGGAGGCATTCCCATTGAAGAGGTGGAAAGTGCAGAGTCTATTGTAAAGCGGTTTAAGACGGGCGCCATGTCCTATGGTTCTATTTCTCAGGAAGCGCACGAGACACTGGCGATTGCGATGAACCGTCTGGGCGGTAAGTCCAATACAGGTGAGGGAGGCGAGAGCCTGGATCGCTTGACTCCGGGGCCGAAAAACAACAATCGCTGTTCTGCAATTAAGCAGGTGGCATCAGGAAGATTCGGCGTTACATCCAGATATCTTGTCAGTGCCCAGGAAATTCAGATCAAAATGGCTCAGGGGGCAAAACCGGGAGAAGGCGGTCAGCTGCCGGGAGGAAAGGTGTATCCGTGGGTGGCAAAGACGCGTCATTCTACCACAGGGGTAGGACTCATTTCTCCGCCTCCTCATCATGATATTTATTCCATTGAGGATCTGGCTCAGCTGATTTACGATTTGAAAAATTCCAATACCAGGGCGCGGATTTCTGTCAAGCTGGTATCTGAGGCAGGCGTTGGAACAGTAGCTGCAGGCGTGGCAAAAGCCGGCGCCCAGGTAATTTTAGTTTCCTCCTTTGACGGAGGCACAGGTGCAGCTCCGAGAAACTCTATTTACAATGCAGGACTTCCCTGGGAGCTGGGAGTAGCCGAAGCTCATCAGACCTTGATTATGAACGGACTTAGAGATAAGGTAATTCTGGAGACAGATGGAAAGCTGATGACCGGTCGTGATGTGGCGATTGCCTGTATGCTGGGGGCAGAGGAGTTTGGTTTTGCAACCGCGCCGCTGGTAACTATGGGATGTGTTATGATGCGTGTCTGCAATCTGGATACCTGCCCGGTGGGAATTGCAACTCAGAATCCTCAGCTGAGGAAGCGCTTTAAAGGAAAACCAGAATATGTAGTGAATTTTATGTATTTTGTTGCCCAGGAACTGCGGGAGTATATGGCAAAGCTGGGAATCCGTACTGTAGATGAGCTGGTGGGAAGAACAGACCTTTTGAAAAAGAAGGATGATATTGAAAATCCCAGAGCCAGAAAGGTTGATTTATCCAATATTTTGGAAAACCAATATGCAGGAGAGCACTTCCGGGGATATGAAAATAAGCAGGAATATGACTTTAAACTGGAGGAGACACAGGATGAACGTGTACTGTTAAAGAAGCTGAAATCGGCCTTGGCAAACGGACAGAAGAAGAGCCTGCAGATTGATGTATCCAATGTGGATCGGGCACTGGGAACGATCCTGGGATCTGAGATTACACGCCAGTATCCGGAGGGACTCTCAGAGGATACCTTTACCATTCAGTGCAGCGGAAGTGGTGGACAGAGCTTTGGTGCTTTTATTCCCAGAGGCTTGACACTGGAGCTTATAGGTGACAGCAACGATTATTTTGGAAAAGGTTTGTCAGGTGGAAAGCTTGTTGTATATCCGCCAAAGTCTGCCAGATTCAAAGCAGAGGATAATATTATTATTGGAAACGTAGCTCTGTATGGGGCAACCTCGGGAAAGGCATTTATTAATGGCGTAGCAGGAGAACGGTTCTGCGTCCGCAACTCCGGAGCTATGGCAGTGGTAGAAGGCGTGGGAGATCATGGCTGTGAATATATGACTGGCGGCCGCGTAGTGGTGCTTGGCCCTACAGGAAAGAATTTTGCAGCGGGAATGAGCGGCGGAATTGCCTATGTTCTGGATGAAAAGCGGGATCTGTACAAGCGTGTCAATAAGGCTCTTGTCTCTTTGGAAGAGGTAACGGGAAAATACGATGTGCAGGAGCTCAAGGAGATGATTCAGGAGCATGTGGCATACACCAATTCTGCCCGCGGAAAAGAGATTCTGGAGCATTTTGGAGAGTATCTGCCCAAGTTTAAAAAGATTATGCCCCATGATTACCGGCGTATGATGAACACCATTGTACAGATGGAGGAAAAGGGACTCAGCAGCGAGCAGGCACAGATTGAAGCATTTTATGCCAATAAGAAAGGGTGAGGAGGAAGCCATGGGAAAGCCAACGGGATTTTTAGAATATGAAAGAAAGACTGGCAAAGCGCAGGAGCCTCTGAGCCGGATCGGTCATTTTAATGAGTTTCATACTCCTTTAACAGAGGAACAGCAGAAAAAGCAGGGAGCACGCTGCATGGAGTGCGGCGTTCCCTTCTGCCAGTCCGGCATGATGATTGGAGGAATGGTTTCGGGATGTCCTTTGAACAATCTGATTCCAGAATGGAATGATCTGGTATATACAGGAAACTGGTCTCAGGCCTATAACCGCCTGAAAAAGACAAACAGCTTTCCGGAATTTACCAGCCGTGTGTGTCCTGCACCCTGTGAGGCTGCCTGCACCTGCGGCCTGAATGGGGATCCGGTTGCCATTAAGGAGAATGAGAGGGCTATCATTGAGAAGGCTTATGAAACAGGAAAGGCAGGCCCCCGTCCGCCGAGAATCCGAACTGGAAAAAAGATTGCCGTAGTAGGCTCTGGTCCGGCCGGACTGGCGGCAGCAGATCAGCTGAATAAGAGAGGACACAATGTAACAGTATTTGAGCGGGAGGATCGCATCGGCGGTCTTCTCATGTATGGAATTCCCAATATGAAGCTGGAAAAGCATATTATTGACCGGAAAATCCAGGTGATGAGGGAGGAGGGGATCTCCTTTGTAACTGGAGCAGATGTAGGGAATGGCTATAAGGCCAGCCGCCTGAAGAAGGATTTTGACTGTGTGGTTCTGGCCTGCGGAGCATCTAACCCGAGGGATATTCAGATTCCGGGAAGGGATGCGCAGGGAATTTATTTTGCTGTGGACTTTTTAAAAGCTACGACAAAAAGCCTCCTGAATTCTGGTCTGGAGGATGGTAATTATATTTCGGCAAAGGATAAAAATGTCCTTGTAATCGGTGGCGGAGACACGGGAAATGACTGTGTGGGAACAGCTGTCCGCCATGGCTGTGCGTCAGTGATTCAGTTGGAAATGATGCCGAAGCTGCCGGATAAACGGGCAGAAAACAACACCTGGCCAGAGTGGCCCAGAGTATGCAAAACCGATTACGGTCAGGAGGAGGCTGCGGCAGTTTTTGGAAAGGATCCGCGGGTATATGAGACTACAGTAAAAGAATTTATCAAGGATGAGAGCGGAAAGATCTGTCGTGCAGTCCTGATTTCTCTTGCATCTCAGAAGGATCCGGAGACAGGGCGGACCTCTATGGTGCCGGTTGAGGGCAGCGAAAGAGAGGTCGCCGCTGATCTGGTACTGATTGCCGCCGGATTTCTGGGAGCCCAGAACTATGTGGCAGAAGCCTTTGGTGTGGACTTAAATGCCCGCACCAATGTGGAAACGGAAACGGGAAGCTATGCTACAACGGCAGAGAATATTTTTACTGCCGGTGACATGCACCGGGGGCAGTCCCTGGTGGTATGGGCGATCCGCGAAGGCCGTGAGGCTGCCAGACAGATTGACTGTCATTTGATGGGATACACGAATCTGGCATAGATATAGTAAGCTTATCTACTCTTCCCAGAATCTTGTTTCAATTACCTGGGTTCCCTCGTGGATCGGATAGCAGATGCAGGGAATTCCTGTTTTAGGATATAATAAATTCGTATTGGGAGAGGCCTGAATATACATGGCCTTTCCTTTTTTTGCCTGTTCAAAATCTCCGGAAGCAGATGCAAAATAGGTTCTTCCGTCAGGCGCCTGAATACGGATACACTCGGATTCTATAGAAGCTGTGAATGTGTCAGGGAATGCAAAGCCACAGTCATAGACAGTACAGCTTCGATTGCTGTGAATGGTATGAATCCGCCGGTGTCCGTTAGAATCAGGAATAAGAGTGGTTTTTACCTGAATTCCTTCATAGGGTGACCATTTAGAAGAAATCCTATCTTCAGAAAGCTCTTTGCTATCTGCCATTCCGCGGACAAAGAACAGGTGATTGATTTCAAATGCCAGCATACTGTCAGGGGCGGCCTCTGCAAGGCTTCTCATAGACCGGGGAACGCTGAAAGCAAATCGGCTTGAATAAGCGAATTTGGAATATTTTTCCTCGGTGTGAACATGATGGTGAGGCAGTGTCCGTCCTCCGCAGTAGGCGGTAACATCTCCGTGAATTCGCTGAATCAGAAGTCCGCCATATTTTTGAGAGCTTAGACTAGGCAATGCAGGAAGAGGAGCAGGTTCCTCCTGCCAGAAGGGATGATCCTTTGGAAGAGAGAGGAAGGCAAATGCTTTCATAGCCCAGTAAGGAGAGCCGGGAGCATTGTACTGCTCTGACATCAGAAGGTTGGAATATCCATAGCCGATTGTTAAAAGTCCGCTGGTATCAAAAATCGGATACTTCATCCAGAAATCCAGATGACGTGCAATCAGCCCTTTCATAACAGCGTAAGGAACGACCTCCAGTTCGCAGGCCACACACATGGAAAAGAAGGAAACCTGGGCAAAACGGTAGGTCAGGGAACGTCCATAAGCCAGAGAGGAGCCGTCTTCGGCAAACCAGCTGATAAAATCTTTTGCAAAAAGTCTGGCTCTGTTTTCATAGTTGATACAGCGTTTAGGATCCTCTGTTTTCATAAAGCGACAGTAAATCAGGCTATAGTAATGAAAGGCAAAGGAGATATAATAATCCTTTTCTCCATTCTGTCCGTCAAGATACCAGCCGTCTCCCTCATAGCAGCTTTCGATATAATCCAGATACTGGGATAAAATGTCGGAAGAGTATGGGGCGCCGATAGATTTCAAGGCGATATTTACCAGAATTCCGAAAAACATCCAATTACAGGGCGGGCAGGCATAGTGGTTAATTCCATCAAGCCATACTGTCAGATTTTTTTTGGCTTCAGGAGAAAGGGGATGCCAGAGCTTTTCTGGAACCATCAAAATTCCATAGGCAATGGCGGCCATTTCTACAAATCGCTGATCGATATCCTGGAATCCACCCCAATATTCCGGATTTTCTGGATTCGTTCCGGCGGTAAGTCCATTCAGGTAGAGATTCTCCATTTCTGGCCAGTTTCCGCCTCCCGCCCAAAATGGAACCAATGCCCACAAAGGTCGGGAAAACCCTTCGACCCCTGCTGCTGCCTGATCATAGACAGCAGCAGAACTTCCGGGGCAGAAGCGTGCCTGGTTTGGAGAAAAATGAGGAATTGTAGGTTTTAAAAGCTTTACGAGAAGTTCTTTAGCATGTTCTCTCATAATATCAGTCTCCTATCTTCTGGATTTACCAGATGAGAAAATCCTTTCCTTTCAGCCGGAGAATGGCTTCCGTAAGGAAATAATCAGCATAGATCAAATCAGTCTGCTCTCTTCTGTCATTGTGGAAGGCAACCTTGCAGTTCTGCACAATGCTGTCTGTTTCCGGCTCCCAGTTGCAGCAGGTTTCTGCAGTATTTTGAATAATCAGTTCGGCATAGGAGCGGTACAGGTTTTTATCAGGTTCGTCTACATGTTCAGCAATTTCCAGAAGTCCGCAGGCTGCACACAGTCCGGCAGAAGCATCAAGATAGGAAGAGGAAGCGGGTTGGCGGAAATCGCAGAGCGGAACATATCCGGTTAATCCAATATTTGCAATAAAGTAATGGGCAGTTTTTTTAGCGATGTCCAGGTAAGCATTGTTTTTTGTATAGCGATAGGAAAGCGCAAATCCATAAAGGATCCAGGACTGGCCGCGAGACCAGGAAGAGGTTTCGGAATATCCCTGGCCGGCAAGAATTTGCTCAAGCTCTCCTGTTTCTGGATTGATGCAGGCAATGTGTCCGCAGGAACCATCGTCACGTACCAGACAGGAAGCTACGGTGTCAGCGTGGTTGACTGCAATCTGACTGAATCTGGGATCTCCGGTTATCTGGCTGGCCCAGTATAAAAGCGGGATATTCATCATAGAATCTACGATAATCCAGCCGGTGCAATCTTCCCCCTCTTCGACGCAGTCAGGATTCCAGGCACGAATAAATTTTCCAACAGGATTATATCTTCCTGCGAGAACGCTGGCAGCAGTGAGTCCGCGCACCAGAGCTTCCTGTGAACCAGTAAGGCGGTAGTCAGCCACAGCGCTGTGGAGCCACATAAAGCCTGTGTCATGGTGAAGTCCGGTAAAGCCGTGAAGTGCCTTGTCTAACAGCTCCTCATTTTTTCTGGCTGTATTCAGATACAGCTCCTTTTGTGTTGCGTGATAGAGCTGCCAGAGAATTCCGCTCCAGAAACCATTTGTCCACCAGTAGATATCTTTTTCTGCGTAATCCTGCTGATAGATTCCGTCTTCGGTCCAGTAAGGAATTTTGTTTTCCATTCGCTTACATTCAGCTTCTATCTTTTTTTCCAGGTTTTCATAGATGTTGTTGATTTCTGATTCTTTCATAATCATAAAAAAGACCTCCTCCAATTGGCGATTTGATTTTCAGTTAAATTATATAAGATAAAATACATAAAGGAAATGGAGAAAAATCTTGTATCACGTAACATTTTATACAGAGAAATACTGGACAGTGCAAAAAAATACAGGATAGTATATAATTTTACTGGTTAAATGCACAAAAAAGAGGAGGGAGTTTATATAAAAACGATAAAATGACAGATATTCCATTCAGAAAAAACACATTATTAACTATAATTAAGCCATAAAAACAACGAAACAAAATAAGGAGGATATCATGAAAAAAACAAGATTATGGAAAAAAGCAATGGCTCTGACTTGTGCAGCAGCATGTGCGGCGACAACCCTGGCAGGCTGTGGTTCTAAGGAATCTGCTCAGAAGCCGGCAGAAAATTCTGCAGCACAGAGCGAAGCTCAGGGGGAGAGCGGCGCAGCTGAAGGACAGACTGAAATTACTTTTACTGTATGGGATTATGAGACAACAGACTATTGGAAAAAGCTGGTAGAGGCGTTTGAAGCAGAAAATCCGGACATCAAGGTAAAAGTAATGGATATCGGAGCAACCGATTACGATACGAAAATTCCGGTATTGCTCTCTTCTGGTGATACCTCTGATGTAATTACCATTAAGAGTATGAATATTTATACCAGCCTGGTGGAAAAGAACCAGCTGATGCCTCTGGACGATATGGTAAAAGAAAGCGGAATTGATATGGCTCCGTATCAGGGTTCTGATGAAGGAATCAGAATCGGAGATCAGCTGTACGGTCTTCCGTTCAGAAATGACTACTATGTTCTGTATTATAACAAAACCCTGTTTGACAAAGCTGGTGTCGAATATCCAAAGCATGATATGACATGGGATGAGTATAGAGAATTGGCTAAAAAGATGACCAGCGGAGAGGGAAATGACAAGATTTACGGCGGCTACTGCCATACATGGCCGGGTTCCTTATATCGCTGGGGTCTGAGCGAAGAGCACAGCATGGCAGACGGAGACTACGCATTCCTGAAGCCGGTTTATGAGATGTTCCTGGGTATGCAGAACGAGGACAAATCTGCTATGGATTACGGCACTCTGAAAACAGGAAATGTACATTACAGCGGTCCTTTCTATAAAGAACAGGTGGCTATGGAATTAATGGGAACCTGGTTTGCTAACATGATCATCAATACCAAGAACAAAGGCGAAACTGCTGTTGAGTGGGGTGCTGTAAGAGCTCCGCATTTCGAAGGTCAGGAGCCTGGTACAGCTGTCAGCAACCCGACTCCGATTGCAATCAACAAGAATGCCGCACATCCGGAAGAGGCATGGAGATTTGTTCAGTTTATGTGTACCGAGCCGGGTGCAGACATTCTGGCAAGCCTTGGAACATTGCCTGCATATCAGAACGAAAAAACCATTGATACCCTGGTAAGTGTAGAGGGAATGCCGGAAGGATTCCGTGATGCAATCGCTGCTGATAAATTCGTATTAGAGTGTCAGATGATTCCTGAGGCAGGTGCACTGGAGCAGATTATTTCTGAAGAGCATGATTTGATTATGCTGGGTGCAAATTCTGTTGATGACGGACTTGCAAAAATGGCTGAGCGTGTGAAAGAATTGCTGAAGAAATAAAAAAGAAGCTCGCTCGCGAGCTGATAAAGTCCTCTGAATTCCGGTTCAGGGGACTTTCCTAAAGTAAAAAGAAGGAGGGGCTGTTTTACAGCGCAGAGATATGTCAAAAAGAAAAGTAAAAAATCTTGTGACTGCATATACATTTCTTTTGCCGAACTTCGTAGGATTTTTGCTGTTTACTCTGATTCCGATTGTCTGCTCTATGGGACTGAGCGTAATGGAATGGGATTCGGCAAATCCAATGAAATTTGTTGGGCTGGAGAATTTTGCAAGGCTTTTTAAGGATGAAACCTTTATCATTTCCTTGAAAAATACGGTGTATTATTCCGTGTTTACAGTACCGCTTACGATGGCTGCAGCCCTCGGTCTGGCTATGATTTTGAATCAGAAGCTGAAGGGAATTAATATTTTCCGAACAGTCTTTTTCTTTCCTCATGTAGCATCCCTGGTAGCCGTTGCAGTTGTATGGAACCTGCTGTTCCATCCGACTTTAGGACCGATTAATAATATTTTAAGAGCCATTGGTATTGCAAATCCTCCGGGATGGACTTCTACAATTGACTGGGCAATGCCGGTTATCATTATCGTAAGTATCTGGAAGAGCATGGGATACTATATGATCTTATATTTATCTGGTCTTCAGGCGATTCCAAGAGAACTTTACGAGGCGGCAAAGGTAGACGGAGCCAATGCATTCCAGAGATTTAAAAGTATCACATTACCAATGCTGACACCGACCACGTTTTTTGTAAGTATTATGCTGACCATTGCCTGCTTTAAGGTATTTGATTTGATTTCTGTTATGACCAATGGCGGTCCAGGCCGTGCTACGAACGTATTGGTATATCATATCTATAATACAGCATTTATTAACTATGAATTTGGATATGCCAGTGCGATTTCTATGGTACTGTTTGCTATCGTTCTGACGATTACTGTAATTCAGTTTAAGACAGAGAAAAAATGGGTCAGCTACATGTAGAAAGGGGACAAAAAATGAAAGAATCGAAGATAAGCATAAAGTCGATATGCCTCTATGGCCTTCTTTTGCTTTTAAGCATCACCATTCTTCTTCCGTTTTTATGGATGGTGTCATCCTCTCTGAAAACAAGTCAGGAGGTGTTTTCTGTGCCAATGAAATGGCTGCCGGAAAATCCTGTATGGAAGAACTTTCAGGAGATTTGGACAAAAATTCCGCTGCTGCTGTTTTTTAAGAACAGCTTTAAGCTGGCAATTATCATTACTGCTCTGCAGGTTCTCACCAGCAGCTTTGCAGCATATCCCTTTGCAAAAATGAAATTTCCTGGCAAAGACCTGATTTTTCTGTGTTACATTGCAACCATTGCTGTTCCTTGGCAGGTTTATATGGTTCCTCAATTTATCCTGATCCGGAAAATGCAGCTGGCAGATACGCATTTGTCCCTGATTCTGATGCAGGCATTTACGGCGTTTGGAGTATTCTTAATGAGACAGTCCTACCTGTCGGTACCGAATGAGCTTTCGGAGGCAGCACGTATTGATGGACTGAGCGAATTTGGAATCTACCGGAAGGTGATGCTTCCGCTTTCAAAATCGGCCATTGCAACTTTGATTATCTTCAGCTTTGTCAATGTCTGGAACGACTACATGGGACCAATGATTTACCTGAACTCCACAGAATTGAAAACCATTCAGCTTGGACTTCGTATGTTTATTACCCAGTATTCTGCAGATTACAACCTGATTATGGCAGCAGCACTGATTTCATTAATCCCAGTAGGGGTTCTGTTTTTAAGTATGCAGCGATTCTTTATCGAGGGCGTGGCAACCAGTGGTCTGAAGGGTTGATCAATTGCGAGCGATAAATTCGCTGGGAGTCATCTGAGCAATTTTTTTAAAAACTTTGCTGAAATAGTAGGGATCGTCGTATCCCAGCATGCTGGAAACTTCATAAATCCGATTATTATCTTTTAGAAGAAGCGATTTCGCTTCTTCTATTTTCACTTCGGCAACATAATCAGAAAAAGATTGTTGGGTCACTTTCTTAAAAATCCGGCTCAGATAGCTTGGAGTAATTTCCAGGACAGAGGCTACTTCATTCAGTGTGATTTTCTGAAAACGGTTCTGATAAATATATTCCCGGGCTTTTTTTACCTTGTAGCGATAGATTTCAGTCATATATTGATGGCTGTAGTGTTCAATGCCCTGAGACAGATGAAGAAGCCAGGAAATCATATCTTCCTTTCCCACAGGATCAAATTGAGAGGGAGAGGAATATTCTTTACCAAACCAGGAAACGAAAAACTCTCTGCTTTTCGGATCAAAGCTGTAAAGACGGGAGATCAGTAAAAAACAGATCTGGCGGGCATCTTCCAAATTGACATTGCTCTGAGTCATGAATTTTTGTACCTGAAGCATCAGGTTTTCAGCAGCTTCAAAAAAAACACTTTCCGTATTCAGCAGATTCAGCTGTTTTTTCAGGGAATCAGCATTTAAAAGATTCGTATAGAAATGAATCGGTGTGTCAATGCCATTGACCTGAAAGGTAAGGCTTTCCATTGCTTCTTCACGGGCTGCAGGCAGGTGAATCAGATTGCGGTGGGGCGGGCTGATCCCGATCAAAAACTGACGGTTCAGATAGCGTTTCGCGTTGCTGAGGATATTGCAGCATTTATTTTGCAGCTCCTCTGTACTCATAGAATCCCGGTATTCTATATAGAGTGCCATGGTATCTTGATTTAGGTGGTGAACGGAAATATCAGTGCTTTCCGGGAACTGTTCCATACAGAGGTTATCCAGAAAATTCTGAGGAAAATCATTGCCAGAGGACAGAGAGTTTTCCTGACCGGATATGCTGAAATATAAAATACGATAAAAACAGTTATCACTGAGTGCAAAATTTTCCGGAAGCTGCTGTGTGTAAATACTTTTATCAGGCTTTTTTCGGATAAGCTCCCGGATAAAGCCTTTTTTGAAGTCTTTGGCGGGAGAGGATGGAGTCTGGTATTCTGGACGTTTTCGAATCATGGACTGGGCTGACTGAATCAGAGAAATCAGTTCATTTTCTTCAAGATTCAGCTTAATGAGATAGTCAATGGCGCCAAGCCGCATGGCAGAGCGAACCAGATCAAAATCATTATAGCCGCTCAGTATAATGAAAATAGGATGATCGGGCTCTCGAACAGCTTCTTCTATCATTTGAAGTCCATCCATTTTTGGCATTTTAATATCGGTAAAAACAATATCGGGGCGATGAAGTCTGATTTTTTCAAGTCCGTCTTCGCCATTTGATGCCTGATCCACCAGGAAGCAGTCCAAACGCTCCCACGGGATCATGCTTTCCAGGCCACGGCGGATCAGTGCCTCATCATCTACAATTAGGATACTGGTCATAGGGAGGAGCTCCTTTCATAGGGAATACAGATTAAAACATCGGTATAGAGTCCAGGTTCACTGGTAATGGTGATTCCGTAGTTCTTACCATAGGTTATTTTGATTCTCTGGTTAATGTTGTGAACACCAATTCCGTTCAATCCTCGTTTATTCCTTGGATTCTCATGGGGATGCAAAAGTATATAAATCTGATCTGGTGTCATACCGATACCATGATCGATAATGTGAATATGGATATCTTCGTCTGTCCGGTTCAGATAAATATCAATCGTCCCGCCATCCTCACCTTTTGGTTCGATTCCGTGGAAAATGGCGTTTTCTACAATGGGCTGCAGAAGAAATTTCAGGATCGAGGCCTGGGTAATGGTTGGATCTCCAATGTGATAGTTGACTTTTAACTGACCATTGTACTTGATATCCTGGATCAGCACATAATCATCCAGAAGAGACATTTCTTCGTAAATGGATATTTTGTCAGAGCCCTTGGAAATATTCTGGAGAAGACGCCCCAGAGCAGCGGTCATATCACGGATAGTATCTGCATGCTGAAGCGAGGCCATCCATTTGATGGTATTCAGGGTATTATAAAGAAAATGAGGATTAATTTGATTCTGAAGAACACGGAATTCCAGTTCTTTTTTAATCTCTGCCTCTTCTTTTTGTTTTTCCATCAGCTCATGAATTTCTCGTTCCATGTTGTTAATGGATTCTGCGATGCTCTGAAATTCATCATCGCATGATAGTGTTAGAGAGCCTTTGAAATCACCCTTGGAAACATTTTTGATATAGTTGTTGATCGTGTTAATCGGGCGTGTTAATACATTGCGCAGGTATATAGTAATGCAGAAAACCAGTATGACGGAAAAAAGGATCAGCGCAGCAGAAAGCCGGAAGCTCTCCTCTTTTTCTTTTAAAAATGAATTCAGAGGGGTTTCCTGTATTTCGATGAGATGGCTGTCTGGAACACGATAGTAGTGGACTATGGTTGGTGTTTCAGAACGGAAATTCATAAAGTGCCCAAGAGACTCGGAGGTATTTAAAATTTTCTGAATGATGGGATTGCTTGCCATATCTGTTCCAAGCCATGCAGGATCAGTATGTCCGATGCACTGCCCCTCCTGATTAATCAGGTAGATATTCTGATTGTTGGATCCGTTTACCAGGCTTTGCGAATACATATCATTTCGAAATGCAATCAGGCACCATCCAACAGGAGTTCCGGTCAGATCGTTATAAATTCGGCTGCTGACTGGAAAAATATAGGTATCTTTGATATAGACATCCTTACTGAGTGTGAGGCGTTCCGGACTGCTGCGTTCATAGGTTTCTGCCCATTTGGCATCGCGGATAGCCTTTTCGTCTAAAAGGGACATACCGTTTCCAATCTGGAAGGAGGATCCGTTGTCTTCCAGGATCAAGATTTTAAAAATATTGCTTTCGATATTGGCATTGACAGCGTATTCCATAGCGTAGGAGCTGAACTGGATTATATCCAGCTGTTTTTCGTGGATTTTGGAATAATCGGAGGTCAGAATATTCTGAAGCTGGCGGTTATAGGTAATCCACCCTAAGAGCTGATCTGCAATTTCTTTCTGCCTCTGAATATTAAAGCTGGTATAGCGAAGCCGGTCGATGCTGGCGGATTCGATATCTTTGGTGATACGGACATCCAGAATATACTGGTAAAATACGGAAATGGTGGCCAGCGGAAGAAGTCCGACAGCAAGCAGGGATACTAAAAGTTTTATTTTGAAGCTATGTAGAGAAAAGGGTAAATGTTTCATGACGATCTCCAAAATTTATGATAAACTACAACAGTATAGTTGCATAACACAATTTTAACATAATTTATAAAGAGTGTCAAAAAAGCATGGATACCTGTAAATCGATTGAAAAATAAGTATATAAAAGGAGAAAAAAATGACAGAATTTAAAGATATGAAATTTGTTATAGGAGTAGACAGCGGAGGTACTCATTATCGCATCAAGGCTTGTGATTTATCCGGAAAATGCCTTGGATATACAGAAGGAGCTCCTGCAAATCATCATTATCTGAATCCGGAGGAAATGAAACTGAGAATTGAGGGTAGCCTTGCAGATTGTCTGGGACAGTTTGGAGGCAGAATAGAGAATTTATGCATGCTGGTCTGTGGAACTACGGGAATTGACAGCAAGGAAGACTACAGACGGCTGATGGAACTCTATACCGGAATTGGAGGCAGCAGCTGTCCTGTAATTTTAATGAATGATGCAGAACTGGCCCACTATACGGTGACAGGAGGAGAAGGAGTTCTTCTGATTTCGGGAACCGGTTCGATTGTGACGGGAAAAAATAAGAACGGGAAAACCGCACGTGCAGGAGGATGGCCGCTGGCCATTCTGGGAGATGAGGGTTCTGGCACCTGGGTGACAAAAATGGCTCTGCGTCATGTGGGAAGGTGGCTGGATGAGGCGGTAGAAAAAACAGTGATGACAGAGCGAATCTGTGATCTTCTGGGAATCCGGGAGAGAGAGGATTTGATCGCCATGGCTCTTGAGAGCGGAATCAATCCGGCTAATCTTCCGCAGCTGGGGGAACTTGTGAATGAGGCGGCAGAGGAAGGGGATCCGTATGCAAAGGAAATCCTGGCTGAGGCAGCACATCATCTGGCGGCACTGATTCGCGATATTGGATATGCATTGGATTTAAAAGAGACAGAACCAGATTTTAAGCTGGGCCTTTGGGGAAGCTGCATTTTAAAATCTCCGCAGATTTTTGAAGAACTAAAAAACGAAATTTCAAGAGATTTTCCGGATGCCAGAATCTGTCTGCCGGAAAAGGAGGCTATTGATGGTGCAGTAGAACTCGCATTGTCCAGATATATGACAGAAAATATGTAAGAAATCTGATACGAATTTTCTGGAAAGGCCCAGAAAGGAGAAAATAAAATATGGTAGAACAACAGGTGGCCAACCTGTCCTTTGCCCAGATTTGCCGTTCCGGTCAGTGCTTTCGCATGAGAGAATATCGGAAAGGCGTTTTTGAGGTGATTGCAGGGAATCGGCGTCTGGAGGTAAGTCAGGACGGAGAACGGTGCATTTTTGAATGTACGCAGGAAGAGTTTGACGGTTTTTGGAAGAATTATTTTGATCTGGACACGGATTACAGTCAGTATCTGGAACGGATCAACCCCAGAGATACTTATCTGGTTCAGGCTGCCCGGGCTGGATGGGGAATTCGGATTCTGCAGCAGGATTTGTGGGAAATGATTGCAACTTTTCTTATTTCCCAGCAGAACAATATTACAAGAATCCGCCGATGTGTGGAAAACATCTGTGAAAAATATGGACAGCGGTGTGAGGATGAAAATGGCATTGTGTATTATGGATTTCCAGAGCCTCAGGCCCTGGCAGGGCTGGAAGAGGATGCACTGATGGAGTGCAATCTGGGATATCGGAGCAAATATGTGGTGCGGACTGCGAAAATGATTGCTTCAGGAGAATTTGATCTGGAGGCAGTGAAACATATGTCGTATTCTAAGGCGAAGCCCTGCCTGATGACGCTGTTTGGTGTAGGGGAAAAGGTAGCGGACTGTATCTGTTTGTTTTCACTTCATCAGCTTCAGTCCTTCCCGGTGGATACCCATATTCGCCAGGTTCTGGATGCCCATTATAAAAGAGGGTTTCCCAACCGAAGATACCGGGGAATTCAAGGAGTCATGCAGCAGTATATTTTTTATTACGAGCTGGGAAAATAATTGTGCTTTACACGGTGATGTGATAAACTAAAGAAACGATAAAGTAAGAAAACCGGAAACGATTAAGAGGAAAAAGGGAAGAACATCATGGTTATAAAATGGCAGGTTAGGCTTCCAGAGCTTGCGGGAGAAAGGCTGCGCAGTGCGTATGTGTATCTTCCGGAATCTTATGGATGGGATGAGTGCCGGAGATATCCGGTGCTGTATATGTTTGATGGGCATAATGTTTTTTTTGATCAGGATGCCACCTATGGAAAAAGCTGGGGGATGAAGGAATATCTGGATCGAACCCAGACTCAGCTGATTGTGGCGGCAGTGGAGTGCAGCCACAGCCCGGACAACGGACGGCTTTCGGAGTATTCGCCTTATGATTTTGCAGATCCCCAGCTTGGACGGTTCCGAGGGCTGGGACGGGAAACAATGGAGTGGCTGATTCATGATTTTAAGTCGGAGATTGACAGACAGTACCGCACCCTGCCGGATCGGGAGCATACCTTTCTGGCAGGCAGCTCTATGGGCGGTCTGATGAGCCTTTACGGAGTCATGGAGTTTAATCATGTATTTTCCAGAGCAGGAGCTTTGTCACCTTCTGTATGGGTGGCGCCTGGAAAGCTTTCTAAGCTGGCAAGAGAAGCTGAGCTGGGAAGGGACACTGTGATTTATACAGATTATGGCTCTGAGGAGGGAAGGCAGCGTCCAAAGGTGGCCGGACAGCTTTCTAAGCTGGCAAATATTTTGGAGAGCAGAGATGTGATGGTGACAAGGAGGATTGTGCCGGGAGGAACCCACTGTGAGGCATGCTGGGAACGCCAGCTGCCCTTTTTGATTCCGACGCTGATGTACGGACTGGAGTAGCAGAAGGGAGGATATCTATGGAAATGAATTATTACAAAATGTACAGTCCTGTTCTGGGACGGGATATGGAGTGTAAGGTATATGGCCATAAGGGACGGCCGGTGCTGTTTATTCCCTGTCAGGACGGCAGGTTCTATGATTTTGAGAACTTTCATATGACGGAAACATGGGCACCCTGGATTGATACCGGACAGGTGATGATTTTTTCCATTGATACTCTGGATCAGGAAACCTGGTCCAATCAAAGCGGAGACCCTTACTGGCGGATACGACGCTATGAACAGTGGCTTGATTATATTACAGATGAAATGGTTCCTTTTATGAGAAGCATGGTGAATGAGAGAAATGGCTGGAGCGGTTATCCTGGAATTATGGCAGCAGGCTGCAGCCTGGGAGCCACCCATGCAGCGAATCTTTATTTTAGAAGGCCGGATCTGTTTGACCGGCTGATGGCTCTCAGCGGTGTATACTCGGCAGAATTTGGATTTGGTTCCTATATGGATGAGGTGGTTTATCGGAATTCTCCCATCCATTATCTGTCCAATATGCCGGAAAATCATCCATTTATTGACCTTTACAACAGGAAAAAGGCCGTTATCTGTGTGGGGCAGGGACCATGGGAGCTGCCGGATTCTACCAGAAAGCTGGATGCCATTTTAAAATGGAAGCATATTGACGCCTGGGTGGACTACTGGGGTTATGACTGTTCCCATGACTGGCCCTGGTGGCATAAGCAGACTGCGTACTTTGTTCCCTGGCTTTTGGGTTAGGGGCAAGGAGAATTTTAGGGAGTATGGATAAAAGGTGAGGAGGAGAAAGATTATGAAAAATGTGGTGTTTATTTCCCCAAATTTTCCGACCAACTACTGGCAATTCTGCCGGGAACTGAAAAAGAACGGTATGAATGTGCTTGGAATAGGAGATCAGCCTTATGAGGAGCTGAATCCGGAATTAAAGGAAAATCTTCATGAATACTATAAGGTAAGTAATCTGGAAAATTATGATGAGGTCTATCGCGGGGTGGCATTTTTGATTTTCAAGTACGGCCCCATCGACTGGCTGGAGTCAAACAATGAATACTGGCTGGAGCGGGATGCCAGATTGCGGACAGCCTTTCACATTACCAGTGGCTTTCAGGAGGAGGATATTCCCCGGATCAAATACAAATCTAAAATGAAGGAATATTATCGGAATGTGGGAATTTCCACAGCACGTTATTATTTGGTAGAGGATCGAGAAGGCTGTCTGGAATTTATCGATAAGGTAGGATATCCGGTTGTGGTAAAGCCGGACAATGGAGTAGGCGCTTCTCAGACCTATAAGCTGTCGTCAGACGAAGAACTGGATGATTTCCTGCAAAAGAAGACACCGGGAGTTTCTTACATTATGGAAGAGTTTGTATATGCAGAGGTAAATTCCTATGATGCGATTATCGATTCTCATGGAGAACCGCTGTTTGAGACCGGGAATGTGACACCGATGTCGATTATGGATATTGTCAACAATCAGGACAATTCCATTTACTATATTTTGAAGGAGCTTCCCAGTGATACCCGTCAGGCAGGACGGGCCACAGTGAAAAGTTTTGGGGTGAAAAGCCGTTTTGTCCATTTCGAGTTTTTCCGTCTTCTTAAGGATCAGAAGGGACTGGGCACAAAGGGCAGTATTATTGCGCTGGAGGTTAATATGCGTCCCTGCGGCGGATTTACTCCGGATATGATTGATTTTGCCCACAGCACCAATGTTTATAAAATTTGGGCTGACATGGTTGCTTTTGATAAAACGGAGATTGAGTCAGGGCCTCATGCGTATTGTGCTTATGCAGGGCGTAGGGATGGAAAGAATTTCCTTCTTAATGACAGCCAGGTGGCAGAGAAATATGAGAACCGGCTGAAGATGAACCAGAGAATTCCGGATGTGTTAGCCGGAGCTATGGGAAATCAGATGTTTGTGGCGTTATTTGATACAAAGGAAGAGATGGATTTGTTTTACAAGGATGTTCTAAGCTGCAGAGAATAAAGGAAGAACAGGGCTGTCCAGACAGAAGCTGCCAGTTGAGCAGAGACTGTCTGGACAGCGTTTTTTATGTCATAGGAAATTAGATCCTATGACATAAAAACGCTCCGCGAGGATCGCCATGCGGCGGCAGAGAATTTT
>ENA-ORMO01000315-ORMO01000315.1-human-gut-metagenome-genome-assembly--contig:-NODE-315-length-72229-cov-7.977942_pt1 | contig 72229 bp, 66 predicted proteins | sample MGYA00242106_ERZ509001 | MGnify/ENA primary metagenome ERZ509001 (study PRJEB26280, sample SAMEA2338736) | human gut metagenome | biome: human gut; feature: human-associated habitat; material: faeces...
CTGATAACAAGTTTGCGAAGCAAATCTTGCAAGCGTCGTTCACGACGCTTTTTTACTTGTAAAATTTGATAAAATGTGGTTTACTTAAAAAGTATTTGTGGATAGTATAATCTGTTATGGATTTAATTGTTAATAAACGAAAAGAGGTATTTGCATGAGAGTTGGAATGGGATATGATGTTCATAAACTTGTAGCGGGACGTAAGCTTATAATAGGGGGAGTTGACATTCCATATGATAAAGGTCTTTTAGGTCATTCTGATGCTGATGTGCTGCTTCATGCAATTATGGATTCTTTGCTGGGAGCTGCTGCTTTAGGGGATATAGGCAAGCATTTTCCTGACACAGACAAGCGTTACGAGGGCGCTTCAAGTATAGAGCTGTTAAAGGCAGTCGGACATATGCTTGATGAAAAAAATTATATAATAGAAAATATTGATGCTACAATAATTGCGCAAAGACCTAAAATGAGACCATATATAGATACGATGCGTGAAAATATTGCGGCAGCATTAAATATAGAAACAGACAGGATAAATGTAAAGGCAACGACAGAGGAGGGTCTTGGATTTACAGGAAGCGGAGAGGGGATTTCGGCTCAGTCTGTATGTAGTCTTACTTCTGTTGCAAATTATATTTACGGTGAATCTGATATGAAAAATTGTTGTTCTGATTGTAGCGGATGCGGAAAAATTAAGTAAAATATAATAACAGCAAAAATATCAGGAGTAAATATGGAATTTTTTAAATATGTGAAGCAGGAAATAGCAGTCATTAAAGACAGGGATCCAGCCATAAAATCAACTATGGAAGTGTTTTTATATCCAAGCTTTACGGCAATACTAAAATACAGAAAAGCTCATAAACTATATATGAAAAAGCATTATTACCGCGCAAGGAGAATTTCGCAGAAAACTGCAAGAAAGACGGGGATTGAAATTCATCCGGGAGCTCAGATAGGAGAAGGATTTTTTATTGACCACGGTCATGGTGTTGTAATAGGCGAGACTACAATTATAGGAGATAATGTAACGCTTTATCAGGGGGTAACTCTGGGAGGTACAGGTAAGGAACAGGGGAAAAGGCATCCTACAGTTGGAAATAATGTAATGATTGGTGCAGGTGCAAAAGTTTTGGGCTCGCTTACTATAGGCAATAACTGTAAAATAGGTGCCGGCTCAGTGGTTTTGTCGGATGTGCCTGATAACTGCACTGTTGTCGGTGTTCCGGGAAGAGCTGTTGCCTGTAAAGATGCAAAGGTTTGTATAGATTTGGATCAGATACACTTGCCGGACGTTGTAAAAAATGATATAGACAGCCTTAAGGCTGAAAATGAAGCGATTCTTAAAAAGCTGGAATTGCTTGAGAAGGCGTTGCTCAAATAAGGTTTCTTAAGTAAATAGAGAAAGGATATCATCAAATTATGAAGATTTTTAATACACTTACAAGAAAAAAAGAAGAATTTGTACCGATTGAAGAAAATAAAGTAAAAATGTATGTATGCGGGCCAACAGTTTATAATCTTATACACATAGGAAATGCAAGGCCTATGATTTGCTTTGATACGGTAAGAAGATATCTCGAATATAAGGGGTATGATGTTAATTATGTATCTAATTTTACTGATGTTGACGATAAAATAATCAAGAAAGCTATTGAAGAAGGTGTAACATCAGAAGAAATTTCACAGCGTTATATAGCTGAATGTAAGAAGGATATGGAGGGTATGAATATTAAGCCGGCTACAACACATCCTCTTGCTACGAACGAAATTTCAGGTATGATTGATATGATACAGACTCTTATAGATAAAGGATATGCTTACAATGTAAATGGAACAGTTTATTACAGAACAAGAAAATTTGAAGGATACGGAAAGCTTTCAAAGAAAAATATTGATGATTTGGAAGCGGGACACCGCGACATAAAGGTTGCAGGTGAGGATGAGAAGGAGGATCCGCTTGATTTTGTTCTTTGGAAACCTAAAAAGGAAGGAGAGCCATCGTGGCAGTCGCCATGGAGTGACGGAAGACCGGGATGGCATATAGAGTGCTCTGTGATGGCAAAAAAATACCTTGCTGATGAAATAGACATTCATGCAGGCGGAGAGGATCTGATATTCCCTCATCATGAGAATGAAATAGCTCAGTCAGAGGCTGCTAACGGAGTACCTTTTTCAAAATACTGGATGCATAATGCGTTTTTAAATATTGATAATAAGAAAATGTCGAAGTCTCTCGGAAATTTCTTTACTGTAAGAGATATAAGCAATGAATATGATTTACAGGTTTTAAGATTTTTTATGCTCAGCGCGCATTACAGAAATCCTATCAATTTCAGCAGGGAATTGATGGAATCTGCAAAGAACGGACTTGAAAGAATTATAAATTCTGTTGCTAATCTTAAGCATTTATCTGATAATGCCAAACAGTTGCAGATGACAGAAAAAGAAGTGCAGAATCTTGAAGCTACAAAGGCTATGTATGGTAAATTCGAGCAGGCTATGGAAGATGATTTTAATACTGCTGATGCAATTTCGGCTGTGTTTGAGCTTGTAAAGTTTGCGAATATGAATGCGGATGGAACTGATACAAAGCAGTATATTGATGAGCTTATAAAGAAAATTACTGTGCTTACTGATGTACTCGGCTTAAAGGTTGAGAAGCAGGAACAGATGCTTGATGCTGATATAGAGGCTCTTATAGAGGAGAGGCAGCAGGCGAGAAAGAACAGGGATTTTGCAAGAGCAGATGAAATAAGAGATGAGCTTCTTGCAAAGGGAATAGTGCTTGAAGATACAAGAGAAGGCGTAAGATGGAAGAGGAATTAATAAAATGTATGCAGCAGGAGCTGTCATTTAAAGGTGTACAGCCAAGACAGCTCTCGCCGCTTGTTTTAGCATATATTGGTGACAGTATATATGATTTGGTTATTAAAACATATTTGATTGATTCAAAGGGCAATATGCCTGTAAATAAGCTTAACAGAATGTCAAGCGGACTTGTGAAAGCACAGACTCAGTCAGAGATGATAGGAAAGATTGAGCATATGCTTGATGAAGAAGAAGAGGGTGTTTACAAAAGAGGACGCAATGCAAAGTCGTATACATCAGCGAAGAATGCTTCTATAACAGATTACAGGCGCGCAACCGGATTTGAGGCGCTTATGGGGTATTTGTATCTTTCAGGAAGATATTCAAGAATGATGGAGCTTATAAAGGCTGCGCTTACAGAGTACGGAGAAATAAAAAAGTAGTGCGGAGGTTTTGATGAGGTATCAGGAATTTACAATAGAAGGAAGAAATGCGGTGCTTGAAGCATTTAGGGCAGGAAAGACCATTGATAAATTGTTTGTTTTGGACGGATGTCAGGATGGACCGATAAAAAGCATTTTGAGAGAGGCAAAAAAGACAGATGCAATTATAAATTTTGTTGAGAAAGAGCGTCTTGACAGATTGTCAAAAACGGGACATCATCAGGGAGTTGTTGCTCAGGCGGCTGCATATGAGTATGCTGAGGTTGATGATATATTAGAGGCAGCGCGTCGGAAAGAAGAACCTCCGTTTATATTTATTCTTGATGAGATTGAAGATCCGCATAATCTGGGAGCTATAATAAGAACAGCCAATCTTGCGGGAGCTCACGGTGTTATAATTCCAAAAAGGAGAGCTGTTGGACTTACTGCTACTGTTGCGAAGACATCTGCAGGAGCAATTAACTATACGCCGGTTGCAAAGGTTACTAATATTGCAAAGACAATAGAGGAGCTGAAGAAGCAGGGGCTGTGGTTTGTGTGTGCAGATATGGACGGAACTTCAATGTATAAGCTGGATTTAAAAGGTCCTATAGGTCTTGTTATAGGGAATGAGGGAAGCGGTGTCAGCAGGCTCGTCAAAGAAAAATGCGATTTTGTAGCATCGATACCTATGAAAGGTGATATAGATTCGCTTAATGCATCAGTTGCAGCAGGGGTGCTGGCATACGAAATCGTGCGTCAGAGAAGTTAAAGCTTATGTACTCATTTCACGAATGGGGAGGTGGAAGAGTTTATGGGGTACAGTGATGAAACACTGGTTGATATGTATAAAAATGGCGATAAAGATGCCATAGAGGAATTGTTTGAAAGATACAAAAATCTCGTAAGAAAAAAGGCAAAGGCCATGTATCTTGCAGGAGGTGACAGTGATGACCTCATACAGGAGGGCATGATAGGATTATATAAGGCAGTAAGAGATTATACTAAAGAAAGGGAAGCTTCGTTTGCGACATTTGCAAGCATGTGCATAAACCGTCAGATAATGACTGCAGTGGAAGCGTCAAACAGAAATAAAAATCTTCCGCTTAATTCTTATGTATCATTTGATTTGCCGGTTAACGAGGATGAGGATAATGATGTTAAACTTGTAGATATGCTTCATTCCCAGGTTGACCAAAATCCTGAAAATCTTTTTATTGACAAAGAAAATGCTGCTGATATGGAAGAAAAGCTTTTGAAATTATTAAGTCCTTTTGAGAAAGAAGTGTTTGAGCTTTATATGCAGGATAAGGATTACAGGCAGATTGCAAAGGATTTGAATAAATCTTCAAAATCAATTGATAACGCCATTCAGAGGATAAAGGCAAAAGCATTACAGACATCTTAGCTGTTGACAAAAGCGACAGTCTATAATATTATAAAGATTAGCTGCAAAAGATATATGCTACTGTAGCTCAGTGGCAGAGCACTTCATTGGTAATGAAGAGGTCGGGGGTCCGATTCCCCTCAGTAGCTTACAAGGAAAACACCACACAAAGCCGGTAAACAAGCGGTTTGCGTGGTGTTTTATTTATGCCTTGATATGCGAAATAAAAGTGAAATTTTGGTAGTCAGATGGTAGTCAAAGGGCGTTTTTTTATCAAATGGTGTTCAAAATGGTAGTCAGATTAAAGGGATAAATGAGTTTTTAATTTATTATTTATTGTCGGTTGTTAGCCGATTTGTTATAATAATCGTATATTAATAAAAATAGAATCGGGGGATGTATAAAATAAATGATAAATATTATAAAACTATTTTTGTTTTGTGTTTCAAATATTGGAACATGGGAATTAATAAGACGGAACTCTAAAATAAGTGTTTATTTTTTGCCGGGACTTACGATTGCAATTCAGACTGTTGTCCTGTTTGTCGGCGGTTTGCTTAATTTACTGCCGGAGTTTATGTGGATTCTTTATATCGTGGGATTTGCAGGGTTTGCGTATGGAATATATAAGGATAAAGGTATTTCATTTTTAAAAAATTATATGAATATTGGTTTTCTTTTTATGGCTGTATCTATGGGCATTATGCTTATTTACCTCAGAGGAAAATTGTTTATGCATTACGACAATTTTTCTCACTGGGCAATGGTTGTAAAAAGAATGATTGCAGTGGACAGATATCCTAATTTTACTGATACGATTATTAAATTTCAGGAGTACCCGTTAGGAAGCTCGACATATATTTATTATTTTTCAAAATTGATAAGTACAAGCGAGTCAATACAAATGCTTGCGCAGGTATATATGATGCTTTCATCAATACTTCCGGTATTTGTATTTATAAAGAAAAATAAAATTGCAGCTTTGGCTGTTGTGTTCTCAGCTGTTAATTTTATTTTGGTATATAACATAGAAGTGACGGATCTGCTTGTTGATACGCTGCTTCCACTCGTTGCCATGAGCGGTCTGGTGTTTGCTTATCGTTATTGTAAACGCGGCTGCAGGATTCGCAATCTTATATTTGCATCATTTTATATGGTTCAGATAGTGCAGATAAAAAATTCGGGAATGTTTTTTGTTGCATTGATATGTATATTGATTTTAAGTAATATCAGAAAAGATAAGAGTATTTTGGCAAGAATAGGCAGTGTTATGATGCCGTTTATATCTTTTTTTATGTGGCAGAGGCATTGCAAGTATGTGTTTGCGGATGCAGAGGTGTCAAAGCATGCAATGAGTGTTGAAAATTACAGCTCTGTATTTGAAGAAAAAACTGCTGAAGATATAAATTTAATATTTAATAAGGTTATTGATTTTGCAGCCGGTTGGACTGATGTGTGGCTGACATTTGCTATTATTTTGATTATAGGGATTTTAATATTTATATTTGCAAAAAGAGAGCTGAAGAACTATAGAAATGTATTGATAGCGTCGTTAGTAGTGTATGTTGTATATCAGGCAGGGATACTTGCAATGTATCTTTTTTCAATGCCTATGGCAGAAGCAAGGTCTTTAGCAGGAATGTCACGATATACAAAAACAATATTGATTGCAATTCTGTATATTGCACTGATAATGTCGGTAAAGTTGATTTCTTGCCTTGATAAATCAAAAATAGCAGCGATGTCTTCTGCTGTTATATTGGGAGCCTTGTACTTTTTATATATGCAAATTTCATTCGGGAATATAAAAACTCCTATGAACTATACTGATGATACAGATGAGAGAATGTGGCTTGAAACGGCAAGGATTGATTACGGTGTTCAAAATCAAAAATCATATGCTATACTTATACCTGAGGATGATTCTGGATATTTTTATTATTTGGGTGAATATACGTTTCAAACTGACAATGTAGATTCATTTGTCGTTGACAGCCGGGAAGATATGGAAAATATTTCATCAGAATATATATTTGTTAATGATTACAGCAACCAGATAATAAATGACTGGATTAAAGAAAATTATCCTGAGCAATATGGAAACGCAGTGATTAAAAGGGAGATTGACAATTAATGTGTAAGGTTAGTGTGGTTATTCCGGCGTATGAGCCGGACGTAAGATTATTGGAATTGCTGAAAGCACTTGATTTGAACAAAATAGGACCTGTTTATGTTATAAATGACGGAAGCGATTCCTCATACGATTCAATATTTGAAAGTGCATCTGAAATAATTGAAAAATCAGGCGGAAAACTTCTGGTACATGAAAAAAATCAGGGCAAAGGGCGTGCTTTAAAAACTGCATTCAGTTATATACTTGAAAATGATAAGGAAACTGCCGGAGTGGTAACTGCCGATTCAGACGGACAGCATACTCCTGAATGTATCAGCAAAGTCATTGATGCGCTTAAGAAAAATACAGAAAGCTTAGTTTTGGGAGTAAGATGCTTTGATTTGGATGAGGTTCCTTGGAAAAGCCGCTTTGGAAATAAAATGACCGAAAAGACATTCAAATATATTACCGGAGTCCATATAACAGACACTCAGACAGGACTGCGCGGTATACCAAAAGCTTATATGAAAGAGCTGATTGACTTAAAAGGTGAGCGTTTTGAATTCGAGATGCGTATGCTTATTGATGCAGCCGAAAAGATGAAAATAATAGAAGTACCGATAGAAACAGTTTATGATTCAGTGGATAATCATCAGACACATTTTAATCCATTTAAAGACTCTGTAAGAATATATCGTATTTTAGGATGGAAATTTATGAAATACATTATTTCCTCATTGTCATCAAGCCTTTTGGATATTATTTTATTCAGCATTTTTTGTGCATTGTTAAAGGTTAAATATCCTGTTGTTTATGTGACAGCGGCTACGGTTATTGCAAGAGTCATCTCTGCAACTTATAATTATCTGATTAATTATAAATTGGTTTTTAACAGCAAAGAAAATATAGGATTTTCAGCTTTAAAATATTTTATTCTTGCGGTGGTACAGATGGCTTTCAGTGCAATTCTTGTCACATTGTTGGTAAAAGCATTGCCTTATAATCTGGAAATTCTTTATAAAATAATCGTTGATACGGTTTTGTTCTTTGTAAGTTATTATATTCAGCAGCAAGTAGTATTTAAGAGAGATAAGAACAGGTGATTGCTTGACTTGCTGCATGTATGCTATAATTACTAAATTAATATGATTAAATTCGGGGGATAAATCGATATATTACAAAAGATAGTCGATTTGAGTGGAAATGATAAAAATAGCAATTTGTGATGATTCGGATTATATGCGGGAGGAAATAAAAAGACATATAACCGCATATTCGTTTAAGAGGGAGTTTTCATATACTTTAGATGAGTTTGAAACAGGAGAAAAACTGCTTGAATCAAATGAGGAGTATGATCTTGTTTTAATGGATTATAGATTTGAGGGTTTGGGGCTGGACGGAATCAGCACTGCAAAGCAGCTGCGTGAGCGTCAGGCAGATATAACAATTATTTTTTTGTCAAGCTATCCGGGCGCAGTGTTTCAATCGTTTGAAGTCGGAGCATTCCGTTTTTTGTTAAAGCCTGTTGATGAAGAAAAATTCAACGCCGCTCTTGAAGCATTTTTGCTTTCAACAGAAGAGGAAAAGGTATTGCTTGTGCGTGTAAAAGGTATGAATCACTTTATTAAGGAAAGTAAGATTTCATATATTGAGGGCATTGGGAAGAATTGTATAATTAATTTTGTTGATAAAAGCAAAAAATTCGAGTGCCATGAAACATTATCATCAATGGAACAGAGATTAAAATCAAAGTGCTTTTATAGGTGCTACAAATCATATATTGTCAATATGAAGCACGTAAATGCTTACAACCGTACCGACGTAGTTCTTAAAAACGGTGACAGCATACTTATGAGCAGGAATAAATATAAAGAATTCACTGAAAAATATTCGGATTATCTCATGGGACAGAGGTGATGGGATGGGCGAATTAGGTATAGCTTTTGTAATTTTCGTTGTATGGGGGATATCTGACTATTTTAGTATTAAGATTGCTTTTGATGAATTTTTTATAATAGAAAATCCAAAAAACAAAGATTATAAATACATGTGGTTAGTATATTATATATTAGTGAGCTGTGTGTATTGTATAAGCAAATACATGAATATATCATCATTATTTGTTGTATTTTATTTCCTGTATTATATGAGGATGGTGCCATTTTTATGGTCTAAATACGGAGTAAAGATTAAAGTTCCTATAGTAGTATTTTTTTATGAGGAAATACAGGCTGTATTTTCATCTAACATAACTATTTTGTTATGTAAAATATCAGATGATTATAAAAATAAATTTTTGATTGATGATTTCTGCGTAACTATAGTATCTGTAATTTTTCTTATCATATTATTAATTTTATTATATTTTCGCAGAAGCAGAACGTTAAATATATGGTTTGCTAATTTGACGGTTATAGAATATATACATTTAGTGATTATAATTTATATTCTTGGTAATATAGAAGCGTTAATATGTTTAGGTGATGAGTATAATACGTTTATTCAGGCTTCCATAGTGATTTTGACTTTTCTTATAATTATGCTGATTGTAAGAATTATGGTAGTACATCAGCATAATTATTCGATGGCTAATACTATAGATATCTTGGAAGAACAGATTAAAAAAATTGTTGGGTATTATGATGAACTGAATCAAAAGGAGCTTAAATTAAAACAATTCAGACATGATCAAAATAATATGTTGATAGCTCTGCATTCTTATATTGAAAAGGGTAAATATGAGAGTGCATTACAGTATATTAAAAAATTAGAAACGATATACCATAGTACAACTAATTCTTATGATACGGGGAATTTTGTAGCTGATGCGTTGCTTAGTTCAAAGGCAAGGACAGCAGAACAGATTAATACTAAGATAGATGTAAATGGTATTATTCCAGCTCAAAAAATAGATGATGTTGATATGGTGATTTTTCTTTCGAATATACTTGATAATGCAATAGAAGCGTGTGAAAAGATTAAAGGGGAAAAGGTTATAAACATAGAATCTGTATTAAATGCACAAATGTGGATTTTGATTGTAAAGAATCCTGTAAACAGAAAATTGAACGTAAAAAATAATTATATACCAACATCTAAAGAAAATAAGGATATTCATGGATATGGTTTGGTGAATATGGAAAGAGTGGTAAAGAATTATGATGGTGTATTAAAACTGCAATGTGAAAATAATGAGTTCATAGTGCGGGCAACGTTTATGATTAATAAATGAATAGAGATTGGAAAAAGTCTTTGCAAAGTTTAGTTGATTTGGCTAGAATTTGTAAAGATTTTTTGCTTTTTAGAGATATTATTCATATTTTTGTGCCTTTAATCTACAATTTATTCCAAAAAATGACAGTTTGTTCCTAATAATGAAAAAACGAAAAATAATGTGATATTATATGTCATACAAGGATCTAATATTGCATTTAAAGGAGGGGTATGATTGATATCTAATTGCTTATGTCGATTGATAAGAACATTGACTTGACAGATAAATTTGTTTTTAAGAATTAGATTAAAATTGTAAATGCAGTGGTTGTGTATTATAAGGGACATCCAATGGAATTTCAGGATATATGTAATCAATTGTATCAGTACATAATTGGAACATAAGTTATAGCTAATAACAGTGAGATATAATGTGACAAGGAAAACTGACATGATAAGTCAGGAAAACACAGAGATAGATGTATGTATGGGAATTAACCCCAATATATTGTAGGAAAAGATATAAATCAGATTTGCAAAAGGCAAGCTGTTTTATATAAAAAGAGGACTCTGATAAAATTCGCGAAAACCACCAGAGTCCCAAACAACAAGCACTTTTAAGAAAAGTACATAGGTAAAGAATATCACTTTTCTTAAATAAGTGTAAAGAAAAATTTAATTAGGAAAAGGAGATTTAAAACAATGGAAAAAGTTTTAAACAAAGGATTCTGTGAAATGTCACAGAATGAAATTTATGAAACAGATGGTGGCGTGGTAATATGCGGTGTTACTATTGCTGGTCTGACCTTACTTAAAATTTTTGGTGCATGTGCAGCAACAGGGATTACAGCAGGAATAACAGTTGGATTAAATAATAAAAATAGAAATTCTAATTAGGAGGTGACAAATGGAAACATTTGAACAGTTAACTGTTAGTGAATGTGAAACAGTAAATGGTGGCGGAACAATATTGGCAGGATGTGTTATTGTCGGGGGCTGCATAGTTGTTTTTGGTGCTTGTTTTGCTGTAGGATATGGTCTTGCAAAATGGTTAGGTTAATCTTTAAAATATATTTATAATTTATGGTGAGATCAAAGTGCTGAAAGGATATTTTTTGATATGGGAAAATTATTAGTAATTGTAGGAATTTTTATATTGTTTGCAGTTTTATTGGTAAATCGTATTGTATTCCAGATGTCAGATATAATGAATATCATATTATGTGTTATTGCAGCAATATTTATGATAGCAGGAATATTAATTAAAGATTTGAAAATTCACCGATAAAATCAGAATATATCCAGAATGCTAAGAAAGAGGGGCTGTTTGTAAAATATACAGTCCCTATAGTATTTATGAATAAGACAAATTAAAAATGGTTATATGCATGCAAGGAATGGATTTGATTGATATGCTTCAAGAGAAAAAACGAAATTACTAATTAAAAATGAAATGTTTTAGGAAAATAATATATAGAAGCATATCAAACAAGGAGAAGTGATTATTTTGAGCAAAATGAAAAATAGCATATTATTCGTTATAAGTGTAATGGTAACTGTTGCTGCGATATATGTTGTTTTAGATAAGTATAATATAGGTTTGTGGCATTTTTTTCAATATATTCTGATTGTGTTAGTAATTTCTTTCGTTTATATTTTTATGCATGAATGTATGCATTTTTTTGTGGCATATATGTTTGATATGAAGATAGTATTTTTGAAATATTTTCATCTGATGTTTCTTTTTGATGAAAATAAAATAAAAAAATATAAAGGCAAAGATTTTGGTGGCGCAGGGAATATCTTAGTGTTTCCTACATGGAAAAATACTTCGAAGCAATGGTTGATATACTTAATTGTGCCATATATTTTTAGTTTTATTATAACAGGGATATTATTTTTTATAAAAATGAATTATGTATATGATAATATAGCGTTGAATTGTATGGTGTATATGGGGATATTTTACTGTTTATGGTGCATTATCCCAATTAAAGGAAGTGATGTATATTACGTTTGGCTTTATATTTTTAAAAGAACCCAATTTGAGGTTATTTATAGAACCTTGTTATTAAATTATGCACTTATATTTGGTGATATGGACTATGAAGGATATTTCATAACAGAAATACCAAATCTAAGATTAGATAGTGAGGCTATGCAGGATTGGATTTTTTCTGATTTGAAGTATGAAATAGATTTAATTTTGATTGGACAATATTGAAAGGAATTTCAAATAGAATGGTGGAATCGATATTACAGATTAATAAATTAAATAAAAGTTATGGTAAGCAGCGGGTGCTGGATGATGTTTCGTTTAAAATCGGACAGGGGGAAATTGTAGGTTTATTGGGGCATAACGGTGCCGGAAAAAGTACTCTTATAAAATGTCTGATGGGAGTAATAGAAAGCTATTCGGGGGAAATATATGTCTGTGATAATAATGTAAAAAATAACCATGAATGTATAATGAAAAATGTTGGCGTTTTATTGGAGCCATCTTTTTGTGAGTATTTGACGGCAAAGAAAAATCTTGAGTTGTTAAGTTCGCTTTCTGATGAAGCTGATAATGAAAGAATAGACGCTGTTTTAGAAATGGTTTCGCTTAAAAGAGCAGCTTATAAAAAAGTGGGTGAGTTTTCTTTCGGAATGAAACAGAGGCTTGGATTGGCTCAGGTATTGTTGTCAAATCCTAAATTAATTGTGTTGGATGAACCTATGGTCGGCTTGGATCCGTTGGGCATTGAGATAATTAAGAAAATAATTGTTGACTGCAGTAAAAGGAATGTAGCTGTATTATTCTCAAGTCACCAGATAAATGATGTTTTTGATATTTGTAACAGAGCTGTTGTACTGAATGAGGGGAAAATAGTATATGATGATAACGTATTAGAGCTTATGAAAAGAGACTATATTTTACAGGTTGATTGTGATTGTTCTTTGCATGAAAAAGAGTTGATGCAGATTTTACCGGATTGTGTAATTAATGGTAATAAAATTATTTTCAGCGATTCAGAAAAAATCAATGAAATTTTGCACCTTTTTGTTGTGAAAGATATAAAAATCATTGATTTTAACTGCGAGAACAATATGGATAATCTGAAAAGGCTAATGCAGCAGTAAGGGGGAAAGAAATGTTAAAATTATTACGTGCACAGTTAATAAAAGTTTTTCTTCGCAATGATGTAAAAAGTGTGTTGATTATTTTTGCGGTTTTGCCAATAAGTATTTCATTTTTAATATCAATCGAGAGCGGTATTATTCAAATTGGTGATTCTGTTTTTACAGGAATGGGTTATGCGTCGGTTGTTGTAGGACTGCTTAACAGTTTGTTGTTAATTAATGTAACGATGGCGTTAATTACTACTTCCCTTGTTTCTAAAGAGATAGATTGCGGCTTGGATTCTATGTACATAACGAAAGTAAAGAAGCGGGAAAATATTGTGGTTTCAAAGTTGGTGATATTAGATGCAGTTGCGCTAATATTGTTTGCAGTACTTATTTTTTCGGCAATATCTGGTTGGTTTATTTTTTTGAAAGATTCTTCTTTTGGTAAGCCTTATATTCTTTCAAGCGACAGAGATGAAAATATCTTGCTGATTTATACTATAATCAGTTCTTTTTTGGAAATTGTTGTTATGAATAAAATATATGTGCTGTTTTCAATGCTTTTTAAATACGGAAAAGCGGTAGTGTTCAGTTTTTTGACAATAGTAGTATTTAAGCTGTTAATAAATATAGAACAAATAAGAGATTGGTTTCCCGGCTATATCGGTTCGGGCTTAAGTTTGCAGGGCTATAGTGGTGAGGAACTGATATTTAAAGGTTTGTGGGGGATTATTTTGCTGCTTTTTTATGCTGCTGCTGTTTTCTTTGTAAATTATTGCATATATAAGAAAATGGATTTGTCACATTAGCAGAATTTTTGGAAACAAATATATCACAGGAGTACGATGATTAACTGTAAAAATCAGGTTTGCCGGAAAAATTTTTGTTGAACTCATAAATAAAATTAAAATCTAATTGATTGAAGCGCGGGGTATGTGGTATCATATTTAAGTATGAGTTGAACTCATCGTGATTTATATATATGCCGCCTTTATGTCGGCAGAATGGAGGAAACTATGGTAAAAGCTATTGTTGGCGCTAACTGGGGTGACGAAGGTAAAGGAAAGATTACGGATATGCTCGCCGAGGAGTCTGATATTATTGTAAGATTTCAGGGTGGAAGCAATGCCGGACACACAATCATTAATGATTATGGTAAATTCGCACTTCATCTTCTGCCATCAGGTGTTTTTTATGATCACACAACAAGTATTATAGGTAATGGTGTCGCACTTAATATTCCATATCTTGTGAAGGAATTAAAGAGTCTTACAGATAGGAATGTGCCTATGCCTAAAATTCTTGTTTCAGATAGAGCACAGATATTGATGCCTTACCATGTTGATTTTGATACATATGAAGAGGAAAGACTTGCAGGAAAATCATTTGGTTCTACAAAATCAGGTATTGCACCTTTCTATTCAGACAAATATGCAAAGATTGGCTTCCAGGTAAGCGAGCTGTTTGGAGACGAGCAGGAGCTTAAGGATAAGATTGCTAATATATGTCAGATAAAGAACGTTATGTTGGAACATCTTTATCATAAGCCATTATTAAAAGAAGAAGAGATATTTAATACGCTTATGGAGTATAAGGAAATGGTTGCTCCATATGTTACAGATACATCGGCATATCTTCACAAGGCACTTAAAGAGGGCAAGAAAGTACTTCTTGAGGGTCAGCTTGGGTCATTAAAGGATCCTGACCATGGAATTTATCCTATGGTTACATCATCATCAACGCTTGCGCCATACGGAGCAATAGGAGCCGGTATACCTGCATCATCTATAAAAGATGTTGTGACGGTAGTTAAGGCGTATTCATCTGCTGTCGGTGCTGGGGCTTTTGTAAGTGAAATATTCGGTGAAGAGGCGGATGAACTTAGAAAGCGCGGTGGTGACGGCGGTGAATTCGGTGTGACAACAGGACGTCCGAGAAGAATGGGCTGGTTTGATGCAGTTGCATCACGTTACGGTGTAAGAATGCAGGGAACAACAGAGGTAGCGCTTACAGTTATCGATGTTCTTGGCTATCTTGATGAAATTCCTATGTGCGTAGGTTATGAGATAGATGGAAAGGTTACAAAGGACTTCCCTACTACTGCACAGCTTGAGAAAGCTAAACCTGTGCTTAAGACATTTCCGGGCTGGAAGTCAGATATAAGAGGCATTACAAAGTATGAGGATTTGCCTGTTGAGTGCAGAAATTATATCGAAGCTATCGAAGCAGAGATAGAGGCACCGATTACAATGGTATCAAATGGTCCTGGAAGACATGAAATTATTCACAGAGTGAGCAATTATTCAAAATAAATTATAATGATAATTACAGCAGCTGCATTTTGTGGCTGCTGTTAATTTTTCACACAGCTATTTGTGCCGCAGGCGCCACAAAGTAGCTTTTATCGCAGGGTCAAATTTGATATTTGCCTCGCGATTCCTCCGACACAAAGCGTCTGCGGAATGGAGAATATTATGAAGTTTGAAAAATATTTTGATCATACTGTTTTAAAGCCTGATGCGACTAAAAATGAGGTGTATGAGATTTGTAAGCAGGCAAAAGAATATGGCTTTGCTTCTGTATGTGTAAATGAATATTATGCAGGTTATGTAAAGGAACTGCTTGCAGGAACAGATATTGCAGTTTGTGTAGTTGTAGGCTTTCCGCTCGGAGCAGTAAGCAGTGAAATAAAATCATATGAGACAAAAGCAGCAGTCAGCAAAGGTGCCGACGAGATTGATATGGTGATAAATGTAGGCGCTTTAAAAGATAAAGATTATGAATATGTGGAAAATGATATAAGAACTGTCAGAAATGCTTGCGAAGGCAAAGTGCTAAAAGTCATTATAGAGACCTGCCTGCTTAACGAGGAAGAGAAGATTAAAGCGTGTGATCTTGCAGTTAAGGCCGGCGCGGATTTTGTAAAAACATCAACGGGATTTAGCAGCGGCGGTGCAACTTTAAATGACGTGGCGCTTATGAAAAAGACAGTCGGGAATAAGGCAAAAGTAAAGGCATCAGGCGGTATAAGAGATTATAACACTGCTGATGCCATGATAAGTGCGGGTGCTGACAGACTTGGAACGAGTGCAACCGTAAAAATTATTAATATGAGAGACTAATTATAATATGCTGTTGTACCGATATAATCAGTGAATGATTATTTATGGTTTCTGCGGTTCAGAAGCTTGTATACAAGCATCATGGCGTATATCACAACAGGAAGTGCTATGTCTGTGAATACAAGAGCTTTGAAAATTTTGTTTGAAGTTTCTGTGTTTATAAATGCAGTTACCAGAGTTGCAATGATAATAAGTCCCCATAATATAATTGCTGTAAGAGCAGCGATTCTTTTGACATTTTTTGAAATTTTCATAATTATTTACCTTTTCTGATTTATATTTTAGTGATATAATCATATTACCATAAAGGTGTATTAAGTAAAAGTATTTATTGTTGTTGTTAAAAGGCATGGAGGCCGCAAATATACAAGGAGGGTTGATTATGGCTGGTATTAATTTTTATAATGCAAATTCAATATCTGCGCTGTTTTCGTCATTGGGTAATAATAGCACCGGTGGTGTATCTGCGTTTGGCAGTATTGACTATTCTACATATGCAAGTATCAAGAGCGGTTCATACAGAAAACTGCTCAACGCATATTATGAAAGACAGGATAGTGTAAGCGGTTCGGAAAATGGTGTTTCAACTGATGAGACTGACAAGAGTTATAAGACGGAAAAGGCAAATGCAACAAGTGTAAGAGACAGTGCGGCATCAGTAAATGATGCGGTGGAAGCTCTTAATACAAGAGAACTGTGGAAGAAAAAGGAAGTTACCGATAAGGACGGAAACAAGTCATATGAATATGATAAGGATGCAATATACAAGGCTGTTTCTGATTTTGTAAAGGAATATAATGTTCTTGTTGACGGTGCCGGAGATTCATCGGATAACAGGGTCCTTCGTTCAGCACAGACTATGGTAGGATTTACAAAAGCCAATAAGAAAATACTGAATGATATCGGAATTTCAATAGGAAAAGATAATAAGCTTTCAATTGATGAGAGTAAGTTTAAGAAATCTGATATGGTTGATGTAAAGTCAGCATTTTTCGGGGCAGGTTCATACGGTAAGAGTGCCGCCGGAAATGCGTCTATGATATATGGCTCGGCTGTTGCACAGCTTGCGCGCATGTCATCGACTAATATTTATGGACAGAATGGTTCGTTTAATTATATGACGGGTTCATATTATAACAGGTTTTTATAAAATGTATAAATAATAAATATTAATATTACTTATACAAATTAACATAAAGACATATATAAGAAAACATATACGAGAGGAACAGTATAATGACATTACTTGAAACATGGAGAAATCTTGCATACGAGACAGAGATGAACAAAAATCAGGCTGCTGAATTCTGGGGCGGCTACTTTAATCTTGAGAAAGGCATATATGAGCAGATTCTTGCAAATCCTGATGAACCTGTTACAGGTACAGTAAAGGAACTTGCAGAGAAATTCGGAGTTGAAGTTCTTATAATGACAGGATTTCTTGATGGAATTAATGAGAGCTTAAAGGAAGCTAATCCTATTGAAACTATGGACGAGGATACAAAGGTAAGTCTTGATTATGACAAGGAAAAGCTTTATTATAATATGGTTGCAGCTAAGGCAGAGTGGCTCTATGAGCTTCCTCAGTGGGATGCACTTCTTGACGAACAGACAAGAAAGGAGCTTTACAAGAAGCAGAAGCTTTCAGGAACAATCATTAAGGATAAGAAAATCGGAAGAAATGAGCCTTGTCCATGCGGAAGCGGTAAGAAATATAAGAATTGCTGCGGCAGATAATTGCAGAATGTTTTTAGGCAAGATGATTAACAATTAAATCAATTAATAACAAGATGCCAGCACGGTTTAAATGCTGGCATTTTGTTATTTTATCTCATCACGACGGATATAAATGTAAGTCACCAAAATTACGTTGGAAATCATGCCTGCAAATAAAAGCAGAGTGATTGTGATATAAAAAGGCAGGCAGTAATGGTATTGGCTTATCAAAATATCACTTGTGCTTTTTGAAAGTCCGGAATAGTTCCAGTTTAAATCAGAGGCCATGCTCTCAAGCAGAGGCTTTAAATTGTCGTCATTTTTTTTAAGTACAGCTAAAAATGAGACGTTATTTAATTTGGCAGGAGGAATGTCAGTAGCTTCTGAGAGATTTTTTGATTTAATATAGTTTTTGGAAATAAGGTAAATTGTGCATTGCTTTTCACTTAACGAATAATAATAGTATCCTTTTATATTGTTGTGGCTTGAAAAATTGTAACCGCTGTAATATAGAGTGTCTGCGTGTATGTTTGCAAATCTATTGTTTGGGTTATAAAAGGAATCTATACTGACTTTGGAATCATGTACATCAGGATTAAAGCTTGAATAAATTGAAAAATACAAGAATATAAAAAGCATGACTGCTGAAAATAGAATTGATACAATCAGTGCCTTTACGCAGCGTTTTTGTTTGAGTGTGGATAAGTTTAAATTCACGGGGAACCTCCTGACACTTTAATCATAAATCAGTATAATTCAATTATTTTGTTAATTCAACACAAAAAATGTCAAAAACCGTGTTAATGATTGCATTTTTTCTTAAATATTGTTAAATTATAAGGTGGCAATAAAATCATATATATGATATAAAGGAGAATGGACTGAGTATGGAAGCATATACAGGATTTGCTTATGTTTACGATGAATATATGGATAATATACCATATGATGACTGGAGCAGATATTTGGTACAATTGCTTAAAGAACATAATGTTACGCAGGGAATGTCGGTTGCAGATTTAGGATGCGGTACCGGTACGGTGACAATGCTTCTTGATAAAGCGGGATATACATGTGTCGGTATAGATAATGCTGAGGAAATGCTTACGATAGCTGCAGATAAAATGTACGAGAGCGGTCAGCAGATTGTCTACAGCCTGCAGGATATGAGAGATTTTGAATTGCCGTATGGTGCAGATGCAATGATAAGCATAGCTGATTCCATGAATTATATTACAAATACGGATGATTTGACAAAGGTATTTAAATGTGCAAAAAGAGGTCTTGTTGACGGAGGCGTGTTTATATTTGATTTAAAAACAATACATTTTTTCAGGGATGTATTAAGTGACAACACATATGCTGAAAACAGGGATACTTCTGCATTTATATGGGATAATAGTTATGATGAGGAAACTTGCAATAACCTTTATGATTTGGCAGTGTTTGTACAAAATGAGGATGGAACTTTTGATAGATTCGAGGAGAATCACTACCAGCATGGATTTGAGATAAGCGAAGTGATTGATGCTGCGGCTAATGCCGGACTTAAGGTTGTAAATGTATATGATGCGTTTACACATAATGAACCTGAAGAGGACAGTGAGAGACTTTATTACATTTTAAAGAAGGAATAAATTAACGGAGAGTGTAAATATAATGAGTGATTATATAGTTAGAGCAATAGCGGCAAACGGGCAGATACGTGCATTTGCGGCGACAACTAAAAATCTGGTTGAGGAAGCAAAAAACAGACATAATACAAGTCCGATTGCAACGGTTGCGCTTGGGCGTCTGCTTACAGGCGGTGCAATGATGGGAACAATGATGAAAAACGATGCAGATATTGTCACGATTCAGATAAAAAGTGACGGTCCGATAGGTGCTATGACGGTTACGGCAGATGCAAAGGGACGTGTAAAGGGATTTGTAAAAAATCCGCAGGTAATGCTTCCTTTAAAGAACGGAAAGCTTGATGTGGCCGGTGCACTCGGTATAGGTGTTCTTAGTGTAATTAAGGATATTGGTTTAAAGGAACCATATGTAGGCGATACCATTCTTGTTACAAGTGAGATAGCTGATGACCTTACATACTATTTTGCGACAAGTGAGCAGGTACCGTCATCAGTAGGACTTGGCGTCCTTATGAATAAGGATAATACTGTTGAGCAGGCAGGAGGCTTTATTATTCAGCTTCTTCCGGGGGCATCGGAGGAGACAGTTAATCTGCTTGAAAAAAGGATTGCAGAAGTAAAATCAGTTACAGATTTGCTTGAAAAGGGAATGACGCCGGAGCAGATTCTTGAATTTATATTAAGAGACATGGATTTAAATATACTGGATAAGATTAATACACAGTTTTACTGCAACTGTTCAAAGGATAGAGTGAGCAAGGCTGTTATGAGTACAGGGGCGGAGGAAATACAGCAGATGATAGATGATAATGAACCTATAGAGGTTAACTGCCATTTCTGCAACAGCCACTATACTTTTTCGGTAGAAGAGCTTAAAGAAATGTTAGAGGCTGTAAACAGAAAATAGCATCTTAAGCTGAAATTATAATGTTTTGTCGTAAGGCGGTTCGTCTTTGATATGAAAATCGTTGTCTGTATTTTCGTGATATTCCTGACGCTCACGCTCTTCGTCAGATTCATTTGAAACATTATGTTCCTGCGGATACATCATATTCGGGGGAATGAAGTTGAATATACTGTCATTTACTCCGGAACTGTTAGAATTGTAGTTATCCATAACAATACTTCCTTTCTTTATAAGTTCATTGATATTATCTGCAAAACTAATAAATTAATTCATTACAGTGGGGATAAACAGTATGAGGAATATTATTTTAATAGGTATGCCGGGAAGCGGAAAAAGTACAGTCGGAGTAGTTTTGGCAAAAAAACTCGGATATAAATTTATTGACTCTGATTTGATTATACAGGAAAAATACAATGCCACGCTTGAAAGACTCATTGAAAAATATGGAGATGCAGGTTTTATTAAGCTTGAAAATGATGTTAATGCAGCAATTGATGTAAAGAAAACTGTTATTGCGACGGGTGGCAGTGCTGTTTATGGGCAGCAGGCGATGGAGCATTTTAAAGAAATAGGTACGGTTATTTATCTTGATGTTTCAAAGGAGGAGCTTGAGGAGCGTCTTGGCAGCCTTAAAGAGCGAGGAGTTGTCTCTAATGGCAAAACAACAATAGAGGAAATATTTGAAGACAGAAGAAATCTTTATAAAAAATACGCTGATATGACAATCAATTTAAATAACAAGGTTTTAAGGGAATCTGTTGAGGAAATATACGACCTTGTAGTTAATAAGGATAACAATTATTGAAACATTTTGCGAAATCATGGTATAATGTACGCGAACACAATGAGCCAAGCGGCTGCGTAGCAGACATTTGGCGAATGTGCGCGAACCATGATGAAACGCAGTGAAATCATGGTATAATGATTGCACAACGTGCAATCCAAGGTGCAAGGCACCTTGTGCCGCTAAAGCGGCAATTATACCTGCAACCCAAGGTACAATTCAGGAGGTTAATATTAATATGGAAAATGCAGCTGTTTCAAAGAATTTTATTGAACAGATAATTGATAACGATATAAAAGAAGGTCGCTGTAAAAAGGTGATTACAAGATTTCCGCCGGAACCAAACGGATATCTTCACATAGGACATGCAAAGTCAATACTTCTTAATTATGGTCTTGCTAAAGAATATGACGGACAATTTAATATGAGATTTGATGATACAAATCCTACAAAAGAAAAGGAAGAGTTTGTTGATTCTATAAAGAGTGATATTGAATGGCTTGGTGCAAAGTGGGATGGAGATGTACTTTTTGCATCAGGATATTTTGAAAAAATGTATGAGGCTGCTGTTAAGCTTATAAAAAAGGGAAAGGCATATGTGTGTGACCTTACTCCTGAACAGATACGTGAGTACAGGGGAACTCTTACTGAGCCTGGAAAGGACAGCCCATACAGAAACAGAAGTGTTGAAGAAAACCTTGAGCTTTTTGAGAATATGAAAAACGGTCTTTATAAGGATGGAGAAAAGGTTCTTAGGGCAAAGATAGATATGTCATCACCTAATATTAACATGAGAGATCCTATTATTTACAGAGTGGCTCATATTACACATCACAGGACAGGTGATACATGGTGTATTTATCCTATGTATGATTTTGCTCATCCTATCGAGGATGCCATAGAGGGAATAACACATTCTATATGTACATTGGAGTTTGAGGATCACAGACCTTTGTATGATTGGGTTGTACGTGAACTTGAGTATGAAAATCCTCCGAAGCAGATAGAGTTTGCGAAGCTTTATTTGAATAATGTGGTTACAGGAAAAAGATATATTAAAAAGTTAGTTGAAGATGGAATTGTTGACGGCTGGGATGATCCTCGCCTTGTGTCAATTGCGGCTTTAAGAAGAAGAGGCTTTACCCCTGAGTCCATAAAGATGTTTGTCGATCTTGTCGGGGTTACAAAAAGTCAGGGTTCTGTTGAATATCCTATGCTTGAGTACTGTATACGTGAGGATTTGAAGCCTAAGGCGAAAAGAATGATGGCAGTTATTAATCCGGTTAAGCTTATAATTGACAATTATCCTGAAGGACAGACAGAGTATATGGAAGTACCTAATAATCAGGAAAATCCTGAGCTTGGTACAAGAAAAGTTCCTTTTACTCGTGAGCTGTATATTGAGAGAGAAGATTTTATGGAGGAGCCGCCTAAGAAATATTTCAGGCTTTTCCCTGGTAATGAAGTGCGTCTTATGAATGCATATTTTGTTAAATGTGTCGATTACAAAAAGGACGAGAACGGTAATGTAACAGAAATTCATTGTACTTATGATCCGGCTACAAGAGGCGGCAATTTTACTGAAAGAAAAGTAAAGGGTACGATTCACTGGGTATCTGCTACAGAAGGGGCAGAAGTAAAGGTTCGTCTCTATGAAAATATAATTGATGAGGAAAAAGGCGTTTATAACGAGGAGGACGGAAGTCTGAATCTTAATCCTGATTCACTTAAGGTTATTGATAATTGTTATGTGGAACCTGCGCTTCTTGAGGCTTCAAAAGAAGATAAGTTCCAGTTTGTAAGAAATGGATATTTTTGTGCGGATTTAAAGGATTCTGTTCAAGGAAAACCTGTGTTTAACAGAATAGTTTCGCTTAAAAGTTCATTTAAGTTTTAACATATAGGGAGATAAGCGTGAAAGAATTTATTAATTCTTTCACCCACAAGTTTGTGTCTGCACATTGTTTGACAGCAAACTTGTTATGCGCAAAAAGCAGCGCAGAAATGAGGTGAAAATGGCTGTTATGCAGGAAGAAAGTGCATATATATTTGAGAAAAAAATGGAATGTCCTATATGTTTCAAAGAATTTTCAGCGAAACAGGTAAAAACAGGAAAAGCACGTTTCATTGGTACAGATGATGATTTAAGACCAATACATTCAGGTGTTGATACGGTAAAGTATGATGTATTGTTTTGTCCTTTATGCGGCTATGCGGCTGTTTCAAGAGAATTCACAAATATTACGTCAAGGCAGAGAAAAAATATACTTGAAGGTATTGCTAATAAGTTTGTCGGAGTCGAGAATCCTGAAGGGGCTTATAGTTATGATGATGCCATTTACAGATATAAGATGGCAATACTTACTGCTATGGTTAAACCGTCAAAGCTTAGTGAAGGAGCATATCTTGCATTAAAGTTAAGCTGGCTTTACAGAGGAGCTTTGGAGGAGCTAAAGGAGCAGGAAGAACCAAGCAGCAAGTATTTAAGAGCATACAGCATGGGAGAGGCATATTACAAAAAGGAGGCTTATAATGGTTTTACAAAAGCTATAGCAAGCGAAATGCCTCCTATATGCGGAATGGATGAAAATACACTCAATTATCTTATGTCGGTGCTCGCATATCAGTGTGAAGATTTTGATAATTCGCAAAGATTTGCATATGCTGTGTTAGGCTCGCTCGGAGCAAGTGAAAAAATAAAAAACAAAGTAAGAGAACTTGTTGAAAAATTAAAAGAGTTTAAGAATGAAAAATAAGCAGTCTGTATGTTTTTAAAGTTGAAAAAATGTGTGATTTAATGCAGAACAAAATGTATATGTAAAGTAACTGCCGGTTGACAATGCGGCGTATGAATGGTAAGATGTGTAGAGTGTTTTATTTAAACAAAACACCACATATTTTATCGGAGGTACTTGATAATGAAAGGTACAGTTAAGTGGTTTAACAATCAGAAAGGTTACGGTTTCATCAGTGATGAACAGGGTAATGAGGTTTTTGTACATTACTCAGGACTCAACATGGAAGGATTTAAATCTTTAGAAGAAGGCGCTGCAGTTGAGTTTGATGTGACAGAGGGAGCTAAGGGCCCACAGGCTGTTAACGTAACAAAGTTATAATCTGATTGACAGTGTGCCTTTTTTAATATACACTTTTGGCTATTGAAAAGATATATTGTTGCACAATCAAGATTATGAGGGGAGCAGATGCTTATTATGGCATCTGCTTTCGTTATTTTGGATTGGTTTTTGTTAATGGAGGTTTGAATGGAAAATTTTGATTTATCAATGACATTGCCGTCAGGTGTCGAGACCATGGTTGCAGCGGGTGGCATACTGTTGCTGTCAGTTATTATAGTAATGATTATTGTCTTAAAAAAGCGTTGGCATGGTCATTTTATGCCGCTGTTTCTTGGAATGGTATCATATTTAATATTTGGTTTTGTATGTACTAATTTGTTTACAACGTTGCTTTCGTTAATTCCGAGTGTTGAAGCTGCATTTACCTATAATCCGACAGCGTTATCCATTATACAGTGTCTGTTTGCAACATGTTTCGGTCTTGTCGGAAGATTTATAACAGTTAATATGCTTCTGGAAAGATATGAGACAAAAGGTGATTTATATATGGCAGGAGTAGGTTACGGATTAGGAGATGCTGTTCTGTTTGGTATAACTACAGTGTCATATTATGTGTGGTGCCTCGGAATCAGGACAGAGGGACTTGCGACAGTGCTTACAGAGGTTCCGCAGGAACAGGTATCACAGATATATGAATCAATATTGATTTTATTTAAGGCGCCGACATTTTTATGGCTGTTGTTAGGTGTTAATGCAATACTTGATTTATTGCTGCAGTTTGCGTTTGTAAATGTTATGTTTGGTATTGTTAAGAAAAATCTTCCTAAATATTGGTATGGTATTATAGCAGCTCTTTCATTTGCCGCATTAATTGTGTTCCAGGTATTTGATGAGGCTTCTGTTTTATCTGTATCAATAGCAGCAGCAGTAAAACTTGTCATATTCGGCGTTGCGATGTATTATATGGTTAGTGTTGCGTTTAAGGAGATAAAATATAGTGAGGACTAAGACTGATAAGGATGAGGGTCTTACAGAAGAAGAGGTCGGAAAACGGACAAAAGAAGGACTTTATAATAAAGCAGTTGGTAATCAGTCAAAGACTGTAGGGCAAATCATTTACAGTAATGTATTTACTTATTTTAATTTAGTATTTGCAATTTTTGCAGGGCTTCTTATATTTGTAAGGTCATATATTAATATGACATTTTTACCAATTATACTCTGCAATACATTGATGGGGATAGTTCAGGAAATCAGGGCAAAAATTGTTCTTGACAGACTGACTGTACTTAATGCGCCCAAAACGAGAGTTATTCGAAGCGGACGTGAGAGAGAGGTGGATTCAGAAACTCTTGTTTTAGGTGATATATGTATATTTCAAGCCGGAAGCCAGATATGTGCTGATGCATGTGTTGTTGAGGGTGTTGTGAGGGTAAATGAGGCACTTGTTACTGGTGAGGCTGATGAGATTACAAAAATGCCGGGAGACAAGCTGCTGTCAGGCAGCTATGTGGTTTCGGGTCAGTGTAAGGCAGAGCTTGAGCATGTTGGTTATGATTCGTACGTTTCAAAATTGATGCTCGAGGCTAAGGCTTCAAGAAGCAAAATAAAAACGGAGATGATGAGCTCGCTTGATAAGCTTGTCAAGATTATAGGTATTCTTATAATTCCGCTTGGAATTATTATGTTTTTGCAGGCGAAGTTTGTGCTTGGCAATACTGTGCAGCAAAGTGTAGTGTCGGTAGTGGCATCACTTGTTGGAATGATACCGGAGGGGCTTTATCTTTTGGCGAGTGTTGCGCTTGTTGTAAGTGTAATAAGACTTGGCAGGCAAAAGGTTCTTGTGCATGAAATGGCGTGTGTAGAGACGCTTGCGCGAGTTAATGTATTGTGTGTTGATAAGACAGGTACTATTACAGAGAACGAGATGGGGGTCAACGAGATTGTTCCTCTTGACGAAAGAGTGACAAATATTCATTCACTCATAGCTCATGTAATCAGAAGTTTTCATGAAGACAATATAACTATGAAAACATTAAAACAATATTTCGACGAAAAAGAAGATTTGTGTGATTTATCACAGGAAACCGGACAATTAAGCAGGGTACATTCTTTTTCTTCCGAGACAAAATACAGTGCTGTTGTATATGAAAGCAAATCTTATATTATAGGCGCACCGGAGCAGGTGCTGCTAAATGATTACGAGCTGCATAAGGAAATGATAAATGAGTATGCTGAGTGCGGAAAGAGAGTATTAGTATTCGGTGAATATTCTAAGGATCCTGAGGGTAAGCCTTTAGACGAACCTGTTAAGGCTCTTGCTCTCATAGTGCTTTCAAATCCGATAAGACCTCAGGCGAGGGAGACATTTGAGTATTTTGAAAAGCAGGGCGTGAGGATAAAAGTAATATCAGGCGATAATCCGGTTGCTGTGCGTGGAGTGGCAAAGGAAGCTGGTATTGAGGGCGCTGAAAAGTGCATTGATACGTCAAAGCTTAGTGATGAGGAATTAAAGGAAGCTGCATTAAACTGCAATATATTCGGAAGAGTCCAGCCAAAGCAGAAGAAGATTATTATTAAGGCTCTTCAGGAGGCAGGGAACGTGGTTGCCATGACAGGTGACGGTGTAAATGACGTGCTGGCTTTAAAGACTGCAGATTGCAGCGTGGCGATGGCTCAGGGAAGTGATGCGGCTGCAAATGCTTCGCAGATTGTTCTGCTTGAGTCGGATTTCTCAAAAATGCCGTCAGTTGTGCTTGAGGGAAGACGTGTTGTCAATAATATACAAAGGTCAGCGTCTTTGTTTCTTGTTAAAAATATATTTTCAATGCTGCTTACAATATTCGCGCTTATTTCTATAAACAGATATCCGCTGTATCCTACGCAGATATCACTTATGGGAGCTTTTACTATAGGAATTCCGGCATTTTTGCTTGCTATGCAGCCGAATAAGAGTATAATTAAAGGTCATTTTCTTACTAATGTTATCATAAAGGCACTGCCATCGGGACTTACAGATTTTCTTGTTGTAATGGCTGCGACAATTATAGGGGCAGTTATGGATATTCCGCATGAGCAGTTGTCTACGATGGTTACTTTTATAGTCATAATGGTAGGAATACTTACTCTTATAAGAGTATGTAGGCCATTTGATGCGATAAGGATTGGAATCTGTATTTCTATGACAGTGGGAGTTATTGCGGCAGCAATGCTATTTAGTGAGCTGTTTGCGATAAGTGCGCTTCCTGTGCACCTGTGGATAATGGTGATTGTGTGCATGGCGGCAGCAGTTCCGGTGTTTATAGCAATGTGTCTGCTTGTAAATAAAGTAGTTAAGTTAATTGCTTTAAAAAATGAGGATTTCAGGAAAAAAATACATTTAGGTTAAAAATGAGTTATTACACTAAGGAGGTACAAGGGAAAATATGACAGAACAGGTAAATAAAAGTGATGTTAATGTTGAAAATAAAATGGGAACGATGCCTATACCAAAATTATTGTTTAACATGGCAATTCCAATGGTTGTTTCAATGCTTATACAGGCATTATACAATATAGTTGACAGTGCATTTGTGGGAAGATACAGTTCAGAAGCGCTTGAGGCAGTTTCAATCGCATTTCCTATACAAAATCTTATGATTGCAGTTTCAACAGGTACAGGCGTAGGTATAAATGCGCTTTTATCAAGGCATCTTGGTGAAAAAAAGTTTGATGAGGCAAATAAAACTGCGAATACAGGTATATTTCTTGCAATATGCAGTTATATTGCGTTTGCGGTTATAGGACTTACAGTTATGTATCCTTACTACAGCATGCAGTCAGATATACATGAAGTTATAGTATATGGCGAAGAATATCTTTCAATAGTCACTGTGTGCGGTTTCGGTCTTTTTGGCGAGATTGTGGCGGAAAGACTTCTGCAGTCTACAGGGAAAACATTCTATTCAATGCTTACACAGGGAACAGGTGCAATTATAAATATTATACTTGACCCTATTTTGATATTCGGTATGTTCGGTTTACCTGAGATGGGTGTTGCCGGAGCTGCTATTGCGACTGTTATAGGTCAGTGTGTAGCTGCTGTGTTAGGTTTTATTCTTAATATCAAAGTAAATAAAGAGATAAAAATAGATATTAAATCAATATTTAAGCCTGAAAGAAAGGAAATCGGGAAAATATATGCTGTTGGTATACCATCTATACTTATGGCCTCTATAACCTCTGTTCTTACAGTCGGAATGAACCTGATTCTTAAAAAGTTTTCAGAGGATGCAATTACGGTCTTTGGTATTTACTTTAAATTAAACAGTTTTGTATTTATGCCTATTTTCGGTATGAATAATGGTTTGGTGCCTATATTATCGTATAATTACGGTGCCGTTAAATATGACAGAATAAAAAAGGCTGTAAAGCTGGCAATGGCATGTGCAATAGCATATATGATTGTAGGTCTTATTGTATTTCAGATCATGCCGGACAAGCTTCTTATGATATTCAGCGTTAACAGTTCTGTTATGAGTATTGGTGTTGCGGCATTGAAAATTATATCTTTGAGCTTCCTGTTTGCAGGTGTCGGAATAATAGGAAGTACAGTTTTTCAGGCTATAGGAAATCCTGTACACAGTCTTATAATGTCTGTTTTAAGACAGCTTGTGATAATACTTCCGGCAGCATTTTTACTTTCATTTCTTGGGAATGTTGATTATGTATGGTGGTCATATCCAATTGCCGAGGCAGTTTCATTTGTACTTTGTCTGATTCTTTTGGTAAAGACATTAAAGAAGATAGATTAAGGTTGGGCGTGTCTTAAGGTCTTTATTTCACCGTTGTGTAAGCAAAGGCGGAATAAAGACCTTTTTTACATTATAGGATTACAGTGTCAAAAGGTCTGAACCCACTTGTGCTTGCAGGGTAGTGGGGGAATGACCTTGGGACACGCCCCAAAATGAGCATAAAAGTGGAGCGTAAGCTTCACGATATGCGAATGTTGGATAGGATTGTGGGAGTGCGAAGCACGAAACAATCCGTGTAATCATAATTAGGGTGTCAAAACAACCTAATCATATAAAGTGAAACTATTTGTTCCTTTATATAGATTTAATAGGATTATCCCTTGCAAGGCTGAGAATCTAATGCTATGATAATTAAATGTTATTGCAGGTGAGTAACGCTGAAAGTTGCTTAAGGAATGGAGATTGATATGAAAATAGGATTTGATAACGAAAAATATTTAAAGATTCAGTCAGAATATATAAAAGAAAGAATAAGTAAGTTTGGCGATAAGCTTTACTTGGAATTTGGCGGCAAGCTTTTTGATGATTATCATGCGTCGAGAGTTCTTCCGGGTTTTGAACCTGACAGTAAGCTTAAAATGCTTATGCAGCTTTCAGATCATGCAGAGATAGTAATAGTTATAGGCGCAGATGCGATTGAGCGCAATAAGAAGAGAGAAGATTTAGGCATAACATATGATAAGGATGTGCTGAGGCTTATAGAAGAATATAGAAGCTGCGGATTGTATGTAGGAAGTGTTGTTGTTACCATGTTCTCAGGGCAGGCTTCGGCGGAGGCTTTTAAGGAGAAGCTTGAGAAAAAAGGAATAAAGGTTTACAGACATTATGCGATAGAGGGTTATCCTACAAATGTATCGCACATTGTAAGTGATGAAGGTTTCGGCAAAAATGATTATATAGAGACTACAAAACCGCTTGTGGTTGTTACTGCACCGGGTCCGGGAAGCGGAAAGATGGCAACATGCCTTTCACAGTTATATCATGAAAATAAACGTGGAATAAAAGCAGGATATGCCAAATTTGAGACATTTCCTATATGGAACATACCTCTTAAGCATCCTGTAAATCTTGCTTATGAGGCAGCGACAGCGGATTTAAACGATGTAAATATGATTGATCCGTTCCATCTTGAAGCTTATGGTGTCACAACTGTAAATTATAACAGGGATATCGAGATATTCCCTGTATTAAATGCTGTATTTGAAGAGATATATGGCTATAATCCATATAAATCACCTACAGATATGGGAGTAAATATGGTAGGCAACTGTATTATAGATGATGAGGTTGTGTCAGAGGCTTCACTTATGGAGATTATAAGAAGATATTATAAAGCTCTTGGAAAAATGGCATTAGGTGAAAATGTTGAAAATGAAGTATATAAGATAGAACTGCTTATGAAGCAGGCCAAAATTACGACGGATGACCGAAAAGTTACTGTGGCTGCAAAGAAAAGAGCGGAAAGTCTCGGAGTGCCTACTGCTGCAATTGAGCTTGGTGACGGAACGATAATTACTTCAAAGACGTCAGATTTGCTTGGAGCTTCGGCCGCGCTTCTTCTTAATGCGTTAAAGTATCTCGGCGGCATTGACGACGATAAACACCTGATAGCTCCGAGTGCATTTGAACCTATACAGGATTTAAAGACTGAATATCTCGGAAGCAGAAATCCAAGGCTTCACTCAGATGAGGTACTTATAGCTCTTGCTCTGTCAGCTCTTAATGATGACAATGCAAGGATTGCTATGGAACAGCTTCCTAAGCTGTCAGGTTGTCAGGTTCATACATCAGATATGTTGTCAGAAGTGGATATAAAGACATTTAAAAAGCTTAATGTAGACCTTACAAGTGAGCCTGTATTTACGAATTATATGGCATAAATGCAGAATAGAAATCGCCGGTGCGAAATTATCTTCGCATCTTCGCAACAAAGTTGCTCAGAAATAAAGAATAAAATAAAAATAAGTGTTGACAATTATAAATTCATATGATAATATATCAACTGTTGGTGCGGTAAGTATTGACAGTTATATATTATGCGCGAGTGGCTCAGTGGTGGAGCACCTCCTTGCCAAGGAGGGGGTCGCGGGTTCGATCCCCGTCTCGCGCTTTTTTTATTTTATAGGTTTATGAGAGATTGCGCTTTGCGCAATTTTTTTACTTTATAGGATTACAGTGTCAAAAGGTCTGAACCCACTTGTGCTTGCACAATAGTGGGGGGATGACCTTGGGACACGCCCCAAAATTGGAGCATAATGCGAATATTGGGGAGGGTTGTGGGAGTGCGAAGCACGAAACAATCCGTGTAATCATAATTAGGGTGTTTAGAAATGGAGAATTAACATGAAAACAGTGCTTACAATAGCAGGTAGTGACTGCAGCGGCGGTGCAGGAATACAGGCAGATATAAAGACAATGCTTGCAAATGGTGTTTATTCAATGAGTGCAATAACAGCACTTACTGCGCAGAATACTACAGGCGTTTATGATGTTATGGAAGTGACTCCTGAATTTCTTGAAAAACAGCTTGACTGCATCTTTACTGATATTTTTCCTGATGCGGTAAAAGTTGGTATGGTATCTTCAAGCGAGCTTATACGTGTGATTGCAGCTAAATTAAGACAGTACAACGCAAAAAATATAGTTGTGGACCCGGTTATGGTTTCAACAAGCGGTTCAAGGCTTATAAATAACGATGCAGTTGAAGTTTTAAAGAAAGAACTTTGCAGTATGGCGACAGTTATAACTCCGAATATTCCGGAAGCAGAAATATTATCGGGGGTTAAGATAAACAAAGGAGATGACTGTATAACTGCAGCCCAAAAGCTTTCGCAGGAATTTAGGAGCGCAGTTTTGTGCAAAGGCGGACATAGTATTAACGATGCGAATGATTTACTTTATTATGATGGAAATTACAGATGGTTTAACGGTGAGAGGATAGACAATCCAAATACACATGGGACGGGATGTACACTGTCGAGTGCGATAGCCTCACATCTTGCAAAGGGAGAATGTATAGAGGATGCTGTATATAAATCAAAGAAGTATATATCGGGCGCACTTTCGGCCATGCTTGATTTAGGTAAAGGCAGCGGCCCTATGAACCACGGCTTTGCAATAAAAGATTAAATTTAAAAATTTTTTCTTGCTATCATATTATAAGAAAGTTATAATAAAAAACGATTTATCAGATAATTAATCTGATAAAATTATGATGATAATGAAGCAGGAGGAAAGATATGAGTATTAGAATTGGTATCATGGGTTATGGCAATCTCGGAAGAGGAATAGAATGTGCTGTAAAGCAAAATGATGACATGGAGCTTGTGGCAGTATTTACACGAAGAAATCCTGACAGTGTAAAAATTCTTACAGAGGGCGCAAAGGTTTATTCAGTGGATGATGCGGTTAAGATGAAAGATAAGATTGATGTTTTGATTCTTTGCGGCGGAAGTGCTACGGATCTTCCTGAACAGACACCTGAATATGCAAAGTATTTTAATGTAATAGACAGTTTTGATACGCATGCAAGGATTCCGGAGCATTTTGCAAATGTTGATGCGGCTGCGAAAGAAAATGGAAACATTGCTGTAATTTCAGCTGGTTGGGATCCAGGAATGTTTTCTTTAAACAGATTATATGCAAGTGCAGTTCTTCCTGATGGAAAAGACTATACATTCTGGGGCAGAGGCGTAAGCCAGGGGCATTCAGATGCTATAAGAAGAGTTGAGGGAGTTGTTGATGGAAAGCAGTACACAGTTCCTGTTGAAAGTGCTCTTGAAGCTGTAAGAAACGGAGAATATCCTGATTTGACTACAAGACAGAAGCACACAAGAGAGTGCTTTGTTGTGGCAGAAGAGGGAGCAGATCGCGAAAGAATTGAGCAGGAAATAAAAAATATGCCTAACTATTTTGCGGATTATGATACTACAGTTACATTTATTACAGAAGAGGAGCTTAAGAAGAACCATAATAAAATTCCTCATGGTGGATTTGTTATAAGATGCGGAAAGACAGGCTGGAATCTTGAAAACAGTCATGTTATAGAGTACAGTTTAAAGCTTGATTCAAATCCTGAATTTACTTCTTCGGTTATTGCTGCATACGCAAGAGCTGCTTACAGAATGAGTAAAGAGGGAATGACGGGCTGTAAGACAGTCTTTGATATAGCGCCTGCATATCTTAGTCCGTTAAGCGGCGAACAGCTAAGAGAAAAAATGTTATAAAATTACAAAGGCAGAGACTGCAAGAGAGGGGTATTGCGGTCTCTTTTTACTTTATAAGAAACACGGTGGAGGTGTTTATGGCAAATATCAGCGACTATTTAAAATGGAGGGGTGATTTGACATTTAAGAAATCTCCCTTTAATTATGTTGACAATCTGCTTATTTCGCAGCTGGCATATGTTGATTTGGAAAATATTGTTCCGTCAGCGGTCAGCAGGGAAAAAATTTCGCTTTGTGATGCTTCAAAACGATTTTTTGATCTAAATGATGAAGAACAGTTAAAAAAGTCACGTTCGTTTATAAGAGAAACACCGTTTCTTATGAGACAGATGGCTGAAAGTGAGAGATTTAAAGATGTTGTTTTATGTAATTATGTTGCAAAGATTGATGAGGAGCATCAGATGCAGTTTGCTGCTTTTCATGTAAGACTTCCTGATAATACGGTATATGTTGTGTTTAAGGGGACAGATGACAGTCTGGTAGGGTGGAAAGAGGACTTTAATATGAGTTTTATATCGCCGGTTCCATCGCAGTTTGCTGCTGTTGAATATGTAAATTATACAATACATACAGGTATTGGAAAAATAAGAATGGGCGGACATTCAAAGGGTGGAAATCTTGCTATATATGCAGCAGTAAATTGTGCATCAAGAGTTCAGAAAAGAATTATCGAGGTGTATAATAATGACGGGCCGGGTTTTGATAAAAATATGGTCAGTTCTCCTCTTTACAGGCAGATGCTTCCGAAGATAAAAACAATTGTGCCGCATTTTTCTGTGGTTGGTATGCTTTTGGAACATGAAGAGGATTATATGGTTGTAAAGAGTTCAAATTCAGGAATTATGCAGCATGATGCTATGTCGTGGCAGGTTATTGGAAGTGAATTTGAAACACTTCCTGAGGTCAGTACTCAAAGCAGAGTGTTTAATGGTGCTGTGAGCAATTGGATAGACAGTATGGAACCGGAAAAACGTGAAATGTTTGTAAATACTCTTTTTGATATTATAACATCGAGCGGTGCAAAAAATTTGTCGGATATATATGATAAGCATTTTAATATGAAAGGCTCGTTATTAAAAAAATATGCTTCATTAGATAAACAAACTAAAAAAATGCTGTTTAGAATGCTGCAATCTCTTACGGGAGAATTTGATAAAGCTATAAAACAAGAAAAAGGCTAAACAAATTGTAATGTATGTGTTATAATCGCACATGGAAAAAGATATTAAAAAATTGATTGATAAGTGTAAATTTAAAAACTTAAATGTTTAATTAAATGACAGGAGGAGGCGAGGAATATGATTAATATTTACAGAACAGATGAACAAGTGCTTAGTAAGTTAAATGATTATGAAGACGGCGCTTGGATTCAGATGATTAATCCTGATTCAAGGGAAATTGCGCAGGTGGCGGAATTTTATGAAATAGAAACTGATGATTTGGCAACTGCAATGGATGATGAAGAAAGTTCTCGTATAAGCCTCGAAGACGGATATACTCTTATTCTTGTGGATATACCTGCTCCGGAGTTACGACATGAAAAGAAAATGTATACAACAATTCCGCTCGGTATCGTTATCAAACAGAATGCGATAATAACTATATGCAGGGAAGATACTCCTGTTCTTGATTTCTTTGTAAGAAACAGAGTTAAAGAGTTTAGTACAAAGAAGAAGATGAGGTTTATTTATCAGTTCCTGCTTCGTTCTGCTAATCTGTACCAGTTATACCTTAGGGGTATTGATAAAAAGAGAATACAGATAGAAGAACGAATAGGAGACAACACTAAGGATGTGGATTTGATAGAGCTTCATGAACTTGAATCGACGCTTGTTTACTTTGCAACATCGCTTAGGGCAAATAGTATAGTACTGGAGCGGTTAAGAAGATATAAAAGGATTGAGCAGTATCCGGAAGATATGGAGCTTCTTGAGGATGTAATGGTCGAGTATCAGCAGGCAATTGAGATGACAACTATATACAGGGATATTATTGATGGTACAAGACAGCTTTTATCGTCTGTTATTGATAACAGACTTAATAGTGCCATGAAATATCTTACATCGATTACGCTTGTCATGGCTATACCGACAATTATATCAGGAATATACGGAATGAATGTCGATAGTGCCGGAATGCCGCTTTCAGATTCACCATACGGCTTTGGAATAATATGCGGTATTATATTTATTATATGCCTTGTTACTTTTTGGATTTTGAGGCGTAAAAGGATGATGTGAGGTTTAAGGATAAATTATGAAAGCAAGATATGAAAGAAAGCTGACACATGCGCAGACAATGGCGCTTGGCTTTTTTATGGTTATTGCAGTGGGAACTCTTTTGCTTATGCTTCCCATTTCAAATAAGGACGGGAATTTCTGCAGTCTGCCGGATGCTCTGTTTACAGCGACAAGTGCTACCTGTGTTACTGGTCTTGTCGTAGTTGATACATATACTAACTGGACAATTTTCGGGCAGCTCGTTATCCTGCTTATGATACAGATAGGCGGTCTTGGATTTATTACGGTGAGTGTGCTTATATCACTCTTTTTGAAGAAAAAAATAGGGCTTGAAAAGAGAAATTTAATACAAGAAAGTATAAGTTCAACAAGTCTTTCGGGCGTTGTTAAGCTGGTAAGAAGCATAATAAAGGGAACTATTCTTTTTGAGGGGATAGGAGCAGTTTTGCTTGCGACAAGATTTATTCCTAAAATGGGAATTATTAAAGGGATATATTATGGGATATTTCACTCCGTATCAGCCTTTTGTAATGCAGGATTTGATTTGATGGGATATATGGAGCCTTATTCTTCGCTTGTGCATTTTTATGATGACTTTGTAGTCAATTTTACAATAATGGCGCTTATAGTTATAGGTGGTTTAGGATTTATAGTATGGGCTGATTTAAGAAAAAACAAATTTGAATTTAAGAAATATTGCCTGCACACAAAGATTGTGATTATAGCGACATTTCTTCTTATATTTGGAGGTGCAATAGGTTTTGCACTGTTTGAGAGAAATGGTATTATGGCTGATATGAATCCGTATGAAGTTACGCTGACTTCTCTTTTTGCATCGGTAACGGCAAGAACAGCCGGTTTTAATACGATTGATCTGGCGCAGATGTCACAGGGCAGTAAAATGCTGACGGTGCTTCTTATGTTTATCGGAGGAAGTCCGGGTTCTACAGCCGGAGGTATAAAGACAACAACATTCGTTGTATTTGTGGTATATATATGGTCAAATCTTCGCAATGCATCCGGATGTAATATATATGGAAGAAGGATAAGTGATGATGCCATAAAGAAGTCAAACATGGTTCTTGGTTTGAATCTCGGCGTTAGTATTATTGCTATACTTCTTATCTGCGGTATGCAGTCATTTCCTATGGAAGATTTGCTGCTGGAGGTATTCTCGGCAATAGGAACTGTCGGGCTGTCTACGGGTATAACAAGAGATCTTAATCTTATATCTCAGATGATTATAGCAATATTAATGTTTTGCGGACGTATAGGCAGTATGACATTTGCACTGACCTTTGCTTATAAGAGGAATAACAGCAAACTGTTGTATCCTGAAGAAACAATAAATGTGGGTTAGTTTTAAAAAATTATAATAATGCGCAGCATTTTAAACGGAGGATTTTATGAAATCAATATTAGTTATCGGGTTAGGAAAATTTGGACATCATCTTGTAAACAGACTTATAGCACTCGGAAATGAAATTATGATTGTGGATAGCAATGAAGATAATATAAGAGATATGTTTCCGAAGGTTACAAGTGCAAGAGTGGGGGATTGTACCAATCCCGATGTGTTAAAAAGTCTCGGTGTGCGCAATTTTGATTTGGTAATAGTGTGCATAGGTGAGAATTTTCAGAACAGTCTTGAAGTTACAAGCCTTGTAAAGGAGATGGGAGCTAAATACGTAATAAGTATGGCAAGCAGAGACATTCAGGCCAAGTTTTTGTTAAAGAATGGTGCAGATGAAGTTGTTTATCCTGACAGGGATGTTGCAAACAATCTTGCTGCAAAGTGGAGCGAGAACAATGTGTTTGATTATATAGAATTGACAGATGAGTATTCTATATATGAAATCCCGATCATTGACAAATGGGCGGGTAAAACTATAAGGGAAGTCAATGTACGTGCTGAGTATGATGTAAATATCATTGCGATAGTTGATGAGAATGGTTTGGTTAATGTGATGCCTTCGGTTGATTATTGTTTTAAAAAGGGAGACCACATTAAAGTGCTTGGTGAGAAAAAGTGTGTTGATGTAATCTTAAGCAAGATTAAATAACAGTTAAACAAAAATCTCTCCCCGCTGTCATATTAAATGACGGTGGAGAGAGATTTTTTGATATTTTAATCACTTATATATTTCCTGCCAGCGTGAAACCATTTCTAAAGCATCCGATTCAGAGGATACCTTCGTCACAATTACCCCATCAAGATAAATTTCATATACCGGAAATTTTTTAATACTGTTTCCGTGAGAAACCTCAACCTTGTTCATCTTTACACGCTCCATTAATGAAAAACCCTCCTCGAAAATAAAAAATATTAGTGATAAGCTCTATCTTTACACTGACACGAGCAACAATATGTTGTATTATATCATATGATTTGAAAAAAAGAAATACCATATTTTGTATTGGTACTAAAGTTATATATTTGCCTTAAATTCTTTACACAAACAGGGCCTGCATTTATAATGTATCTGTGAAAGGCGGGCAGTATAAATGAAAGTAATACATTGTGCAGACATACATCTGGATTCAAGTCTTAATACGAGTCTTAGTGCAAAACAGGCAGATATAAGAAGAGATGAGCTACTTATATCTTTTGTGAATATGGTAAAATATGGTGCGGATTCAGGAGTGAAAGTCATAATTATAGCAGGAGATTTATTTGATACGGACAGAATCCGAATTAAAACAAAACAGATAATAGCTGATTGTATACAAAAAAATCCTCAGATTGACTTTTTGTATCTTTGCGGAAATCATGATGACAATGTGTTGGTTAATGATTTTGTAAAATCAGATAATCTCAAGCTTTTTATGGGTAAGGGGTGCGCTTACAGATACGGAAATATAGTTTTTACCGGAATTACAGATGATAAGTATGTAAATAATCTTAATTTAAAAAAAGATGATGTGAATATATTGATAATGCATACAGAGGCAGATGTAGTTAAAAAGCTTAAAGGTAAAAATATTGATTATCTTGCACTCGGACATATTCATAAGGCATACGGAGGAATAATAGATGATCGTGGTGTATATGAGTATTGTGGCTGTCTTGAGCCGAGAGGCTTTGATGAATGCGGAAGGCATGGCTTTGTGGAATTAGATATAGACGGAGAGTCTGTTTATAGGAAATATGTTGAATTTGGTAAAAGAAGTGCGCATGTTGAGGAGATTTTGATTGAGGCAGATTATGATACTGCCGCGGCGGTAAGCTGTATAGAGGATAAGCTTTCTCTGATAAGTCATGACGACATGGTTAAGGTTGTACTTACGGGGAAATTATCATTTGAGACAAGTGTGGATATTGGATATATAAATAATTATTTTTGTGGAAAATATTTTGCTTTCAGGCTTGAAGACAGGACAACTATAGAGGAAGATATAAAAAAATACATGGATGAAAATTCACTTAGAGGGTATTTTGTTAGGACAGTTATGGCCTCAGACGAGGATATGCAGTTAAAAAGTGAAATTATAAAGCTGGGCTTGGATTCTTTGAACGGAGAGGCGGTAAGATAGTGTATATAACTTATATTTATATTGAAAATTTTGGAGTGTTAAGTGATTACAGATATTCGCCAAAACCGGGATTGAATGAAATATATGCCGAAAATGGTGCAGGAAAAACAACTCTCTCGGAATTTATCAAGGCAATGTTTTTCGGAATGCCGGGGACAAGGACGAGAAAGCAGTTAAATGATGCGCTTAGAAAGAAATATAAACCGTGGCAGCAGGGAATATTCGGAGGATATGTAGAATTTATTGCAGCTTCAAAGGAATACAGGCTTACAAGGACATTTGGCGATAAGGAAAGTGATGATACATTTTTACTTATTGATAAAGCCACAGGGCTTGTAAGCAATGATTATACTGTCAATATAGGAAAAGAACTGTTCGGGACAGACCGTGATACATTTGCAAACACAGCGTGGATATCGGGAAAGGATACAAGGTTTGCGGCAGGAAGCGGACTTTATGAATCACTGGGAGAGGGCACTGATATAAGTACAGGTGCAAACAGCTTTGAGTGTGCAAAAAAAAGCATAGATGATGCTATAAGATACTACAAAAGTACAGCGGGAAAAGGCGTTATAAATGAGCTTGAATATAAGATAAATAATATTAATGACGAGCTTGTAAGGCTTAAGAACGATTATGATGATTTGAACAAGGAGCGCAGTGCTTTAAAATTTACAGATGAAGAATTTAAAGAGGAGAATTATCATTGGAAACACAGACTTGAATGGCTTGATGACTATTTTTCGGGCGGTGTGATTGAAAGTGATGAGCTTGACAGGCTTTTAAGGGAAAATGATGACGAAATGCAGTATAACAGAAAAAGAGCAGAATCATCAAAGAAAAGAATTGTATCAGGAATTGTGTTTATAATTATTTTTGCGGCATTATTAATTATATCTGCGGCAGAGGGATTTTTTATTGCCGCGTTGCTGTGCTTGATGATGTCAATGATTTTTGGATATTTTTCTATAAAAAATGTAAAAAGATGTAGGCAGTTTGCGGATAATATTAAGCTATGTGAGATTAATGAAAATAAATATAAACAGATTGCGTTATATAAAGATGAATATGATACGTTATCGGATATTGAAAGAGAGCATGAAGCTATAAGGAAAAATGCTGGTGCTAAGTTAAAGAATTTAAAAGAAAGTGCAATCAATGAAAAAGCTGATGAAATATTAAAAAAGACGGCAGATTTGAAGCGGGAAAAGATGACACTTTCTGAACAGTTAAAACAAGCTTCACAAAGAGCAGAGCTGCTTACAAAAACAAGACGCTTTATGATTATGGCAAAAGAAAGTTATACTGTTGGATATATGGACAGTGTAATAAGTAAAATGAGGCAATATATACGATATTTTGATGAAGATTTGAGCAGCAGGACAGAGATTGATGTGAAATTTGATGTAAATATTTTGTCAGGATCAACGCCGCGGCAGATAGATTATTACAGTACAGGCATTAAAGATATAATATGGCTTTGCGAAAGATTTGCAGTAATCGATGTACTTTATAAAAAAGAACAGCCGGTAATGCTTCTTGATGATATATTTGTAAATCTTGATGACAAAATGTTTGAAAGAGGAAGAAAAATTGCTGAAGATATGGCACAAAAACGTCAGATTATTTATTTTACATGCAGGAAAAACAACAGTATTTGCAGATAAAATCAGCTTCTTTGACATTGAAATCAAGTGAACACTAAAAGATTATTTGAAAACAGATAATCTGTTGATTAATTGTGTTGCAAAATTGATACTAAAGTACTATACTTTAGTCAGATATTAAACAAGTTCGTAATTTCAATACAAAATTTTAACAGGGGATTTTTATATGATTGAAGATGGTAAAATTGCTGTTGATAATAATGTTAATATAAAAAATGAGCCTCATAAACTCGAAAAGAAACAGGCATCTATAGATGATGAATATAATGTTGGAGTTGCGAGCAAGTCATTTCTTTCATATTTTGAATCTGTAGATGTGAGATGCCTGAGACTTATTGATTTTGTTCATCCTGATGAGGTGAGTGAATTTAAAGCATTTATGAGCGGGAAAATTAACGGTGTATCAAGAAGAATTTTCAGACTCAAAAGGAATACTAATGAATACAGATATAACGTAGTGAAATTATGTCATGAGGATAATGCATTTAAAGATAAAGGGTATAGAGATATTGAAATTATTGATATAGAAGACACTGTTTTACTTAATGAAAAAATTGTATCTGATTTAGAAAAAATGCGGCTCCTTTTTGGGATGACTGATGAATATATGTTCAATTATAATAAGGTTACGAATGTTTTGAAGATATTTCATTATGATGAACTTAAGCGTGTTATTGATTATAATATGGATATTGATGAATGGTCAGACGAAATGCTTCAAAAGAGGTATGTCGCAGACAATGAAAGAGGACTTTTTAAGGCATTTATAATAGCACTAAAAGATTATAATCAGAGTATTTCAACAAAGATTAACTGTTCAATAAGAACACATGGAAATATAATCGAGACATTAAGATTTACAGGAATATATTATAACAGCGGCATTGAAGGAGAGGGTGAGATTATAGGAAGAATTCTGTCAGACGGAGCTACAGCACGCTCAAATGAGGCATTGGAACTGATGGATGAACTTCAGTATGATTCGCTTACAAAGGTATACAATAAGAAAGCAATTACTGAGTATGCAATCAATACTTTAAAAGAAAATAAAAGAAACAGAACGATAATTGTTATACTTGATGTAGATCATTTTAAGAGCGTAAATGATACTTATGGTCATATGTATGGTGACAAGATATTAGCAAGAGTCGGACAGCGATTAAAGGAGGTAGTAGGAGAGGACGGAGTTGTCGGACGCATAGGCGGCGATGAATTTATGATAGTTCTTAACGGCATTAATGATGACCAGATGTTAAGAGGCGTGCTTAGGGCAATGAGAACGCAGATTAAGTGGGAGTTTTCAGAAGAATTCACTGATTTTATGATTACCTGTTCTATAGGAGCATCAATCTATCCTAATAACGGAACCGATTTTGAAGAGCTGTTTAAGAAGGCTGATCATTGTCTTTATATTGCAAAAGAAAAAGGCAGGGACAGATATGTGTTTTTCAGGGATGAACTTCACAGAGAGTCTTATGAGGCATCTGTTGAAAAGAAAGATTCACAGAGTATCAGCAGCAGGGAAAATAAAGAACTTGAGTATCTTGGAAATTTTTTTGCTGAAGTTGCCATAGATAGGGAAAAGGCGATAAGAGATATGTTTGCGCATATGAAGACTGCTTATAATATTGACAGCATTGATATATATTATGGAGACGGACTTAAAGCTGTGTACAGTTTTGGCGCAGATGCTGATAAAAATGATGATGCCATGTATGTTTATAGTCCTGAATTTAAGGAAATGCTTGGCAATAACAGAAGTATAAATGTCAGTTTCTTAAGAAAAATTATGGATAATGCCCCTGATTTTTGTACAGAGATGAAAAAAAGAAGTATATTATCAACGATTCAATGTATTATAGGAAGCCAAGATGATATTAAGGGGCTTATAACATTCAACAAAAAAATTGAGGCATCACAGTGGGCTGATTACGAGGTTACATGTGCTGAAATTGCAGCATCATACTTAAGACTTTTTGCTGAAAATAAGATATAGTGCTGTTGATTTATGAATCTCTTTTGATTTAAGTACACTATATGTTGTGGTACATTATTACTATATATTGTGATGCGTATTGACTTTGAATACATATATATTGTATAATTAACCTTGCTCGGAACAATGGGCAAGGTTTTTTAGTACTTTAAGCAATTGACTTTAAAGATATACAAATGAAATTTATGCTGCATTTGATTTGATGAATTTAGGAACGGAGGATTTTTATGAAAATTATTAAGAGGAGCGGCTCTGAAGTAACCTTTGATATTAAAAAGATTATGGCGGCTGTAGCAAAAGCAAACAATGAAGTGGTGCATAATGAACAGCTTTCTGATGAACAGATTGCAATAATAGCACAGAATGTAGAACAAATCTGTGTTGAGATGAACAGGTCTTTAAGTGTTGAGGAAATTCAGGATTTAGTTGAAAATCAGATCATGAATCTGAGAGCATTTTCTGTTGCAAGAAAGTATATTACATACAGATATAAAAGGGCTTTGGTGCGTAAATCAAACTCAACTGATGAACAGATTTTAAGTCTGCTTGAGTGTAATAATGAGGAAGTTAAGCAGGAAAATTCAAATAAGAATCCTACAGTTAACAGTGTTCAGCGTGATTATATGGCAGGAGAGGTGAGCAAGGATATCACAAAGAGACTTCTTTTGCCGCAGGATATAGTGGAAGCGCATGAGCAGGGACTTATACATTTTCACGATGCTGACTATTTTGCACAGCATATGCACAACTGCTGTCTTGTAAATCTTGATGATATGCTGCAGAACGGTACAGTAATCAGCGAGACTATGCTTGAAAAACCGCACAGCTTTTCAACAGCATGTAATATAGCAACACAGGCGATTGCACAGATAGCAAGCTCACAGTATGGCGGGCAGAGTATCAGTCTTACGCATCTTGCTCCGTTTGTGCAGATAAGCCGCGAAAAATTTATACGTAAGGTTCGCGAAGAATTTGACAAAACAGGAATTGAATATACAGAGGAAAAGGTACGTGAGGTTGCTGAATTAAGAGTTCGTGAGGAAATCAAAAACGGAGTTCAGATGATACAGTATCAGGTTATAACGCTTATGACAACGAACGGTCAGGCTCCGTTTGTGACAGTGTTTATGTATATAGACGAAGCTCCTGAAGGACAGTTGAGGGACGATTTGGCGCTTGTTATTGAGGAAGTTTTGCGTCAGAGAATACAGGGGGTAAAAAATGAGCAAGGCGTTTGGATAACACCTGCATTCCCTAAGCTTATTTATGTTCTTGAGGAAGATAATATACGCGAGGGTTCAAAATACTGGGAACTTACAAAGCTTGCCGCACAGTGTACTGCAAAACGCATGGTTCCTGATTATATTTCCGAAAAAATCATGAAAAAATTAAAAGAAGGAAACTGCTATCCGTGTATGGGATGCCGCTCTTTCCTTACAACATATAAAGATGAAAATAATAAGTACAAGTTTTATGGAAGATTTAATCAGGGCGTAGTTACATTGAATCTTGTTGATGTCGCATGTTCTTCGGGAAAAGATGAATATAAATTCTGGGAAATTCTTGATGAAAGACTTGAACTTTGTAAGAGAGCTCTTATGTGCAGACATTACAGATTAAAGGGAACACCGTCTGATGTTGCACCGATTTTGTGGCAGAACGGAGCACTTGCCAGACTTAAAAAAGGCGAGACGATAGATAAACTTCTTTATGGCGGATATTCAACAATTTCATTAGGATATGCCGGATTGTGCGAATGCACAAGATATATGAAAGGTGTATCGCATACTGAACCTGAGGGTACAGAATTTGCGCTTAAGCTTATGAGATATTTAAATGACACATGCAAAAGATGGGCTGCCGAGACTAATATTGATTTTTCTTTATATGGTACACCATTGGAATCTACAACATATAAGTTTTCAAAATGTCTGCAGAAACGTTTTGGAAAGATAGAGGGTGTTACAGATAAGAATTATATTACAAACAGTTATCATGTTCATGTGACAGAAAATATAAATGCATTTGATAAGCTTAAGTTTGAAGCCCAGTTCCAGGAGCTTTCTCCGGGTGGAGCCATAAGCTATGTTGAGGTTCCGGATATGGCAGATAATATTCCTGCTGTGCTTTCGGTTATGCAGTACATTTATGAAAACATAATGTATGCAGAGCTTAACACAAAGAGTGATTATTGTCAGGAATGCGGATATACAGGGCAGATACAGATTGTGACAGATGAGGACGGCAAGCTTATCTGGGAGTGTCCAAACTGTGGCAACAGAAATCAGGATAAGATGAATGTTGCGAGAAGAACATGCGGATATATAGGCACACAGTTCTGGAATCAGGGACGTACACAGGAAATCAAGGAAAGAGTGCTTCATTTATAAATAATTGATTTGCTGTTGATAATTTTATATGATCTAAATATATTATAAAATGCTGTTTTAATGGCGGAATGGAGAATAGAGTGACTTATACAACACAAATGGATGCGGCAAGAAAAGGCATTATCACAAATGAGATGGAAATTGTTGCTGCAAAGGAAAATATGAATGTCGATAATCTTATGGAACTTATTGCTAAGGGACAGGTTATTATACCTGCAAATAAACTTCATCAGAGTCTTGACCCTAATGGTATCGGCGATAAATTAAGAACAAAGATAAATGTAAATCTTGGTACTTCAAGAGATTGCATTGATATGGATATGGAGCTTGAAAAGGTTAATAATGCAGTTAAAATGGGCGCTGAGGCAATTATGGATTTAAGTTCGTTCGGAGATACAAGAAAATTCAGAAGAGAACTTACTGCAAAGTGTCCGGCTGTAATAGGTACGGTGCCGATATATGATGCTGTTGTTTATTATCATAAACCATTAAAGGATATAACGACAGATGAGTGGATTGATATCGTAAGAATGCACGCACAGGACGGCGTTGATTTTATGACAATCCATTGTGGTATAAATAAGTCTACTGCTCACAGGTTTAAAGAGGCAAAGAGACTTACAAATATTGTTTCAAGAGGCGGCTCAATCATATTTGCCTGGATGGAAATGACAGGTAAAGAAAATCCGTTTTATGAAAGGTATGATGAAATACTTGATATTTGCAGAGAATATGATGTCACAATGAGTCTTGGAGATGCATGCAGACCAGGCTGTATAGATGATGCTACGGATATTTCGCAGATTGAAGAGCTTGTGACATTGGGAGAGCTTACAAGACGTGCGTGGGAAAAGGACGTTCAGGTTATGATAGAAGGACCGGGACACATGCCTTTAAATCAGATACAGGCAAATATGGAGATACAAAAGACCATATGTAAGGGAGCACCATTTTATGTGCTCGGACCTATTGTTACAGATATAGCGCCTGGGTATGACCATATAACAGCGGCAATAGGCGGAGCCATAGCTGCAACTTATGGAGCATCTTTCCTTTGTTATGTAACTCCTGCTGAGCATTTGAGACTTCCTGATCTTAATGATGTAAAGGAAGGTATTATAGCATCAAAAATTGCGGCTCATGCGGCTGATATAGCAAAAGGAATTCCCGGGGCGTCAGATTGGGATACAAAAATGAGTACTGCGAGAAAGAAGCTTGATTGGGAAGAAATGTTCAAGCTTGCAATCGACCCTGAGAAAGCAAGAAGATACAGAGAATCAGCAAAGCCTGAAAAAGAGGATACATGTTCAATGTGCGGAAATTTCTGCGCGGTTAAGAATATGAACAGAATCCTTGACGGAGAAATTGTAAATATATTTGATGAATAAAGAAAAAACCGGCTTCCGAAAGTAAAAACTAACGTGAAGCCGGTTTTTTGTGTGATATGATTATAATCCCATTTATGCGTCTGCTTTTGAACTGCTGTGCTTCTTATATTTAACTACATAAAGAAGAATATACATAATTGCCATAAGTATAAATGCTCCTATAACGTCCACGATAGAGTGCTGTTTTAAGAACATAGTAGAAAGACAGATTAATGTGGCCAGAATAAAAGATGACCAAAGCAGAACGTGGTGATTTTTAAGTGCTTTGCATTTGTACAGTGCAATATGGACTGCGAGTGAATTATAAACGTGTATACTTGGAAAAACATTTGTTGATGTGTCGGTTGCATAAAGACCGGCTACTATGTTTCCAAAGATGTTGTCAGGTATATGTTCAGGGCGTAGTGTTATTGCGTTTGGATAAATCATGCATATTATCATACATATGCTCATGCCCCCTGCAAGAGAAATTGCAAATTTCAAAAATTCCGCGTTATCTGCTATAAAATACATTAAAATACAGGCACCGGCTACATAGAAAAACCACAATATATATGGTATAATAAAGTACTCACAGAAAGGAATGGCATAATCAATCTGTGTATTTAGAATGTGGATGCCGGGAGTATCCAGCGTTATAAAATGTTCAAGAGTAAAAAACCATGGGAGATATATAAAAATATACAGAGCCCATAAAAGCCTCCAGCCTTTTTTCTTAAAATACATAAAAACTCCATTTCTGCAAAAAGATTTTGCGTGTTAAATGTTTTTGAGATGTTAGCTGCGCAAGGCAGATAACTCTGCTTTGAATCGCACAAAGTGCGATTATTATACCATTTACCTCTAATAATTGCAATAATAAAGGAATTGCGAAAAATAAATATTTGTAGTATAATATTTTACTGGTTTATTATACTGCGGAATGGGGATTTTTTATGTTACAGTTAAGTCATGTAAAGAAGTTATATAACAAAACTGAAGTTTTTTCTGATGTCGATTTTACATTTGAGACAGGAAGGCTGTATCCTGTGCTTGGGGGATTAGGTTCCGGAAGAACAACGCTTTTGGAATGTATTTGTGAAGATATGCCTATAGACGGCGGACAGATACGAATGGATGTAAATGAGGATATTGGATATGCCGCAAAACAGAGTGTGCTTCCTTTGTATGTAACAGGATATGAATTTATAAAATTTTTATGTGAATTGAAGAAAAAGTCAAAAGAGCCTGATTATTACCTTGAAAGAGTAGCGATGAGTGAAGAGTCTATGAATAAGCTTATCTGCGATTACAATTTTGAAGAAAAAAAGCGTCTGCAGCTTGCAGCATTTTTAGTTCAAAAGCCTTACGTTATGCTTTTTGATGAACCTGTTGATTACTGCAGTCAGGAATTTATTGACACTTTTATAGATGTGCTTGAAGAAGAAAAGGATAGGCATATTATTATTGTGACCACGGCGCTTTTGGATATTGCGACGCATGTTGCAGACGATATTTTGGTTCTCAGCAACGGTGAGATTAATGAGGTTACAAAAGAGATGCTTGAAATAACTGAAATTAAGCATGCTATTTTAGATATTTTGGGAGAAGAAGAAAATGATATTCTTTAAAAAAATGTTCGCAGAAAAGATACTGCGATTTCATGAGGGAACTAACAGATTTCTAAGAATGTTAATGAAAATTCCCGTTTTAGGCAATCTGATAAGTACACAGATTTTTGATAAGAAGAATAATGGCGTGCGTACTGCTGTAGGTGTTGTTGCACAGTTAGGTGTTACTTTATATGAATTTTTAAGAAAATATATGTATGTGCTGGTGTTTATATATTTACCATTTTTGATAATTGCGGATATATGTCCTTTGATAGGACTTCACCAGGAGCTTACGATTATTTTTATGTTTTTCTTTTTGTCGACATTATGCGGCAGTCTTGCGAATACGACGGTTCTTGCCATGGGCGACAGGGAATATTTGGTTGTAAGGGTTATGCTGGTGACGCCTTATCTTAGCTTTTTAGGCAATATCATATACAAAATGATATCAGATTTTATATATTTTACTATTATATTAAGTTTATTTGGCGTATCATTTTTTAACAGTCTTGTACTTAGCTTTGTTACAATGTGCGCAAGGCCTATTGGTGAGATGCTTACGATATTGATATACGATAATTTTAAGTTGCTTTATAACAGCAGGAGCGCATATAACGGTTCCATCATGGCATTGAGTATTTTGCTGGCATACGGCATACCCTTAATAAACAGAAGAATAAGCCATGAATGGATTACAGTTGTACATCCTGTATTTGCATTTGTTATGCTTCTTTTTGGAGCAGGTGCAATGTACTTTTTGTGGTGGTATAAGCATTATCGCAAGATAATGAGAGTAGCCATGCATATTAAGAGTGAGGTTTAATATAAACGATTTTTGCATCATTTGAAAAGAACAGCGGATAAGCTAAACAAATGCGTCAGAATGGAGATTAATTATGAAGATAGGTAAAAAAACAGGAAGAATAATGGGCAGAATTGCTGTTTTGATATTTACGCTTCTCGTCGCATTTATTGTGATGTATTCGGGATTTATCAATAAAAAGGCAGGAATGATAGAACTCAAATCGAGATATACATTTACTGTCGATATTGATTATATGGGAAATGTTCTTAATGAAGGTGACGATGCTGAAAATCAGACAATCAAAAATCTTTCAGTCAGTAAAATCGGAGATATATGGATAAAGGAATTTACCGAGCAATTTTCACAAAAGTATCTTCCGCGCTCAAAAACTCTTAAAAAAGTTAAAATAGATGAGACAACTACGCTTGATGATAATGAGAAAATAGTTTTAATCAGTTTTTCGGCAAAAGTAGCAGATTCATCATCAGAATATTTTTATCCTTGGGGCGGCGTGCTTGATGATGGAAGACTGAAATGTGAATGGGTAGTGAAGTTTAGTATAGACGACCATTATGACGGAACAGCAACTATTCATGTAGCAGATATGTTTACACCGGAGGAATACGGGATTGCAAGATACAATGAAAGTCTTAAGGAAAATGTAACAGACAGCGTAAATGGTAAAACGAATGATGATACTGCACTTGCAAGATATGAGATAATAAATTCTATACTGAGTGTGACATATGATGGCGGAGAAACTTATATAACGGTTCCTGTTGATATTCATAATCTTCTTATGCAGGAGGATAGCAGCACCATCTTAAAGTCTGATTCATATAAAGTAAGTACTACTATGACAGCATTTATGTATGGCGGAAAAATTTCCAATGGTAAAGAGATGCCGGTGACAATAATATATTCAAATGATATGGGCAAGAACTGGTTTACATGTGAAATTGCAGAAATATATACAGCAGACTATTATTATGTCGAGTTTTTTGATGAAAAATCGGGTGTGGTTGTTGCAGGCTACGACAGGTTTGACAGTCAGCAGACTTCAAAAATATATGTGACATCTGATGGTGGTGAGACCTGGTCGGATGCAGGTACAGGGCCTACAAATAACATTATAAAAGGTGTTAAGTATATAGATGAAGATAACGGATTTTTCTGCTATGACTATGTTGAGGGAATGGATAGTAATCTTTATATGACAAAAGACGGCGGCAAAACATTTTCAAAGATATTATTGGAGGAGCAGGAGCTTGACAGTACGGCTGCTAATGGAACAGAAAGTGACGGTCAGACAGGAACGGAAAAGCTTACGTGGAGCGATGTATATAAAGAAGCGCTTGTTCCATTTTATGAAGATAACGGAAAGCTGATTGTGTATCTTACACAGGGGAGTGACGGTACATATAACAGCGGAAAGACTGCAGCTAAATATGAGTCCGATGATAAAGGTGTAACCTGGAAATATGTTGGACAGTACGAGTTGAATTTGTAGAACTGCTTTATTAAAGTTGATAAAGAGAGGCTTTTGTGGTATCATAATAAAAGCAAAAAAATGTAACCGGGAAGGATTTTTCTATGAACACAAGAAGAGCACAAGACATATTAAGACATATTACAAAGGATGAAGATTACGGTATTGCGGCATTTGAGAAATTATCTCTTACAGACAGTATTTATGTGGTAAACAGGATGTTGCCTGAATGTATAAAAAAAGCTGTCTATGAAAATAACGATAATGACGCCGGATATTTTTCAAAGATTTTAGAATTATACAGACCATTGACTATAAATAAGATTAATGCTGCTGAACACCTTTGGGTTGTATACAGTAACCTCACGGGATATCCATATTATGTTGATGGTGATTTAATGGTGGCATACGATTTTACTGCATGTCAGAATATAGAAAGACAGCTTTGTAATGCAGGTTATGATGCTACATTCGGAGTTGTAGATAATGCAGGTTTTAAGAGTGAGATTGCACATATGTACCGCAATGGATACAGAAATATAAAGTTTACAGACGGCAAAGGCGAGCCTTTTGAAGTAGCAAGAGAAGAATTTTATTCTTATGAAGAGTTTTTCGATGATAAATATATCACAAATCCCGCACTTGAGGCCGGTATGATAGATTTCTTACAGGAGTACAGAAAAAAAGCGGCGATTGACGGAAGAGAAGAGATGCTTAAAAGGCGTGAAGATAAGATGTTTGAGGCAATGGTTAATTCAGAATTTATGATACCATGCGTAAAGGAGGAAAAGGAGGAGGAGATAGAGATATCTCATCCGTTTATAGACCTTTCAGATCGTGCCACATCTAAGGACGGAGGTCAGGTAATTGCAGTTCCTGCATTTACTGATGGTTTTGAACTTGAGAAGTGTTATAAGGGACATTATGAGACAATGCTTTATCAGTTTAAGGAACTTGTAAGCCTTGTGGATGAGCTTGGGGCATCAGGTGTTATTATAAACTGCCTCGGCGTTAGTTATTATATGGATAGGGATATATTAAAGAAAGTTTCACTCAGAGCATAAGCAGGCTGTGTATTTTAATAATTATAATAAATGTAATTTAAGCAGACATCGGTTTTGTTTTCCGGTGTCTGCTTGATTTTTTACTTTATAGGATTACAGTGTCAAAAGGTCTTGAGCCCACTTGTGCTTGCACAATAGTGGGGGAATGACCTTGGGACACGCCCAAAATGAGCATAAAAGTGGAGCGTAAGCTTCACGATATGCGAATGTTGGGTAGGATTGTGGGAGTGCGAAGCACGAAACAATCCGTGTAATCAAAATTAGGGTGTTTTGACACCCTAATCTTTATAGGAAATCCTGTCTGCATGGATTAAATACATCGACAAGTATACCATCCTCAAGAGCAGTTACTCCATGAACTGCATTTGATGGCATATATACGCTGTCGCCCTGCTTAACAATCTTTGTTTCGCCATCAATTGTAAATTCAAAGCTGCCTTTTGCTATGTAAGTAATCTGTAAATGCTCGTGTTTGTGGAAGTTACCCTGTGCACCTTTCTTAAATGTGATTTCACACATCATTAATTCATCAGAATAGCACAGTATTTTACGTGTCACTCCCGGTTCACAATCTGTTGCTGTCACTTCGCTGTTAAATTTAAACATGATTATACCTCCGTTTTTAAATTAGTTTGATTGGTAAAAAGCATTTTATTTGTCTGAACCATCGCTGAAAAACTGTTTTACTGTATTTGAAACAGCAATCCCTTTATTATAACCATCGTTATAAAGATTTTGTATTTTGGCTTTATCCTTTTCCATTCTTGAAAAACCATTAGTATCCTCAGGTCTTATAACTATAACGCGGCCATCCTTTTCATATTTTGCAAGACGTTTGAGACATCTGTTGTAATTACCTGCTCTTTTTACAAGAGCTTTGGCTATCTCAGGATATTTCCGGTAAGCCCTTGCAATAGCTTTGGTTGAAGAAGTGGTTCTTTTTCTGTAGCCTGCTTCTCTTGTGAGAACAACCACCACCCGGTCACAACCATCATCAAAAGCCTTTTCAAAAGGGATTGAATCGGAAAGACCCCCGTCAAGATAAGGTGTGTTATTAATGTAGATTAAAGGAAAAAGAATAGGAAGAGCACATGTCGCTTTTAAAACAGAACTGCTTTTGTCATGTGCATCATATGGCATATATTCAGGCTTTCCTGTCAAAACATTGGTAACAACAGCATAAAATTCACCTTTATATGAATTGTATGTGTCATAATCAAACGGAAGAATCTGGTTAGGCAGTATGTTGTATGCAAAATCAAGTCCGTAAAAGCATTTGTTTTTTGGGTTCAAAAGATTTCTTAAGCCCATATATCTTTTGTCTTGTCCATAATCAAGTATGAGCTTAAGATTCCGCCCTTTTTGCTTTGATATATATGACGCACCGTAAGCTGCTCCGGCTGAAACACCGATAATGTAATCAGGCATTATATTACTTTCAAGAAATGCATCCATGACGCCGCATGAAAATACAGTTCTGAAAGCGCCTCCCTCAAATACTATTCCAGTTTTCATATAAATTTGCCTTTCATTTATAGTTGTATATCCGATATGTGAGATTGCAAAAAGCAACCTGTTCGAAGCTTAAAAGATATACATGATTATATTTTCTACTTAATTTATTATTATGTCAAGACTATAAATTCATTATATAACGTGTTCTTGTTAATAATCAGAAAAAGTATTATAATAAACAATGTATTGCATCTTTAATGAGCGATAACATTATTGGCGCTAAAATGCGCAGAAGGAGTTACAATGAAAGAAAAAACAGCAAAGACAAAAGAACTTGTGCTAATGGCGATGTTCACGGCAATTATTATTGCAATGGCGTTTGTGCCTTATTTTGGGTACATACCGCTTGGATTTATGAATGCAACAATTATTCATATTCCTGTAATAATCGGAGCAATCGTTTTGGGACCGAAAAAAGGAGCATTTTTGGGAGGAGTGTTTGGACTTACAAGTATGATTAATAATACATTTAATCCTAATCTTACTTCTTTTGTATTTTCGCCTTTTTACAGTGTAGGAGATGTTCATGGCAATTTTGCGAGTATAATAGTATGTATGGTACCTCGTATTTTGATAGGTGTGGTTGCATACTATGTGTACAAGGGTATGCTTAAATTGTTTGCTAAATTTAAAGCGAAAAGTATAGCTGCCTTAGCGGTAGCAGGTGTTGCAGGGTCACTTACAAACACACTCCTTGTCATGAACGGGATTTATTTTTTGTTCGGAAGCAGTTATGCGGCAGCAAAAGGAATAGCTTTTGAGGCACTTTATGGTGTAATTTTGGGCGTTATAGGAACGCAGGGGGTTCCTGAGGCTATAGTTGCAGCTGTTCTTGTGATGGGAATCGGCAAGGCTTTGCTTGTTGCAGTAAAAAAATAAAAGATAGGAAAATATTTTATGATAAGTAAAAGTGCAGATAAAACCGGTAAAGATATGGTACTTGCGATAGATATGGGAAATACCAATATTGTTATAGGATGTGTAAACAATGATAAGGTTATTTTTGAGGAGCGTCTTTCAACTGACAGAAATAAAACAGAACTTGAGTATGCGGTTATATTTAAGACAGTGCTTGAACTGTATAGAATAGATGTCAGCCGCATAAAGGGAACTATAATATCTTCAGTTGTTCCGCAGCTTGTAAATATTATAAAAATGGCGGTTGAAAAGATTACTCATGTGGCACCTATGGTCGTAGGTCCCGGAATTAAGACGGGATTAAATATCCATATGGATGAGCCGAGAAGAGTCGGAGCGGATTTGGTTGTTGACGCAGTTGCGGCAATTAATGAGTATGGTACCCCGGCTATAATAATAGATGTCGGTACAGCTACAACAATGTCAGTTGTAGATATAAGCGGCAATTATCAGGGAGGAGTGATTTTGCCGGGAGCTCAGGTGGCACTCGATTCTTTGGTCGCAAGGACATCGCAGCTTCCAAGAATCAGTCTTGATTCTCCGGGAAATGTTATAGGCAAAAATACGGTTGACTGCATGAAGAGCGGAGTGATTTACGGATATGCTTCATGTATAGACGGTATGCTTGAAAGAATATCAGATGAGATGAATATTGAGCTTGATAAAATCAATGTTATTGCCACCGGAGGGCTTGCAAGGGTAATAGTTCCGGAATGTAAAAATAAAATTATAATTGACAATGCACTTTTGCTTAAAGGTCTGAAAATTATATATGATAAAAATGAGGTGTCAGATGTTAAAAGGTAAAAACGTAATATTGGGAGTTACAGGAAGTATTGCAGCATACAAGGCTGCATATCTTGCGAGCAGTTTAAAAAAGCTGTCGTGCAATGTTGATGTAATAATGACTGCAAATGCGGCAAATTTTATTAATCCTATTACATTTGAGACATTAACAGGTAATAAGTGTCTTACAGATACATTTGACAGAAATTTTCAGTACAATGTTGAGCATGTTTCGCTTGCAAAAAAAGCAGATTTAATAATTGTTGCGCCGGCTTCAGCTAATTTTATCGGTAAGGCGGCAAATGGTATAGCAGATGATATGCTTACGACAACATTTATGGCGTGCGATGGTGCAAAGTGTAAGAAACTGGTGTCGCCGGCAATGAATACAAATATGTACAATAACCCGATAGTTAAAGATAATATGAAAAAGCTTGAAGATTATGGAGTTGAGGTTATAAAGCCGGCGTGCGGATATCTGGCATGCGGAGATACGGGAGACGGTAAAATGCCTGAGCCTGAGAATCTGCTTTCATACATATTAAGAGAGCTTGAATTTGAAAAGGACATGAAAGGACTGAAGGTGGTTGTGACAGCCGGCCCCACACAGGAGGCCATTGATCCTGTAAGGTTTATATCAAATCATTCAACGGGTAAGATGGGATATGCCATTGCAAGAAATGCTATGTTAAGGGGGGCAGATGTCACGCTTATTTCAGGTAAAACACAGCTTAGCGAGGTGCCTTTTGTAAATATGGTAAATGTATGTTCTGCACAGGAAATGTATGAGGCAGTTATGAAATATTCTGAAACGGCCGATATAATTGTAAAAGCGGCAGCAGTTGCAGATTATACACCCAAGGAAGTCAGCAGCCAAAAAATCAAGAAAAAAGATTCTGATATGTCAATAGAGCTTAAAAGAACTAATGATATAATAGGAACGCTTGGAGCAAATAAGAAAAAAGGGCAGTTTATATGCGGCTTTTCAATGGAGACGCAAAATATGCTTGAAAATTCAAAAGCTAAGCTTGCAAAGAAAAATCTTGACATGATAGTTGCAAATAACTTAAAGGTTCAGGGCGCAGGATTTGGCACGGATACCAACATAGTTACGATTATTACAAATGACGAATGTATACCGCTTGATAAGATGAGCAAAGACGAGGTGGCTTCAAAATTATTTGATGTCATTCTTAATAAGATTACAGTGTCAAAAGGTCTTGAGCCCACTTGTGCTTGCACAATAGTGGGGGAATGACCTTGGGACACGCCCAAAATGAGCATAAAAGTGGAGCGTAAGCTTCACGATATGCGAATGTTGGGTAGGATTGTGGGAGTGCGAAGCACGAAACAATCCGTGTAATCAAAATTAGGGTGTTTTGACACCCTAATTTTAATAAGACGAAAAGTGAGGAGAATCTATGAAAAAAATCAGACCTAAGTTTATTGCGATTTCTGCATTAGTCATTGCAGCCGTAGCTTTTATTTATTATTATGCTGCATTGCCGCCTATAAATATTCATGCACCGGGCTTTTGGAAATTTATTATATTTTTGTGCGTTGTTGGCGTTGTGCTGTCAGCATTGTTTAACATTAAAGGTACTAAGCCTAAATATAAGCGTGTAAGAGGTGTTGATAAGGAAACTTTTGAGTTTGAATATAAGACACCGGCAGGAAGAGGTATTTTAAAAGCCAGCATAATAATAACCTTTATCGTAGTTGGAATTTTTCTGATAGGCTCAATTTTATCATCTGAGATAGTAAATGCATCAAAGTATCATAATCTTTTAACGGTTGAGAACAGAGAATTTTCAGAAGATATAAAAGAAGTGTCTTATGACCAGATACCTATTCTTGATAAACAGTCAGCAACTAATATAGGCAACAGAGTTATGGGAACAATGGTTGATATGGTATCGCAGTTTGAGGTAAGTGATGCATATTCACAGATAAATTACAACAACAAACCTGTAAGAGTATCACCGTTGGAATACGGAAGTATAATAAAATGGTTTACAAACAGTTCAAAAGGAATACCGGGTTATATAAGGATAGATATGACAACTCAGGAAGCTGAATGTGTACGACTTGAGCAGAAAATTAAGTATTCAAAGAGTGATCATTTCCAGAGAAATATTTACAGACATTTGAGATTTGCCTATCCGACATATATTTTTGATGAAATAAATTTCGAGATAGATGAAGAAGGAACACCATATTGGATATGTCCTGTAAAAAAATATAACATAGGCCTTTTCGGAGGTGTTACTGTAGGAAGAGTAGTGCTTTGTAATGCAGTTACGGGAGAAATGCAGGATTATGCTATTGAAGATGTTCCTTCATGGGTTGATAAGGTATTTTCAGCCGAGATGCTTATAGGACTTTATGATTACTATGGTGAACTGAAGCATGGATATTTTAACAGCATACTCGGACAAAAGGATTGTTTGAGGACAACTGACGGTTATAATTATATAGCTCTTGATGATGATGTGTGGGTTTACACAGGTGTTACTTCAGTAGGTCAGGACGAGTCAAACGTGGGCTTTGTGCTTATGAATCAGAGAACAATGGAAACAAGATATTATGAGATTTCAGGAGCTGATGAAAATTCTGCGATGTCATCGGCGGAAGGTAAGGTTCAGCATCTTGGCTATAAAGCAACATTTCCTATTATTATAAATGTGAGCGATCAGCCGACATATTTTATGGCATTAAAAGACAGCGCAGGACTTGTAAAATCATATGCGATGTTAAATATTGAAAAATATCAGACTGTGGCAATTGGCGATACTGTAAGTGAGTGTGAGGCAAGCTATGTAAAGATGCTTAATGATAACGGAATAGCACAGGAAAAGCCGGTTGAAAAACAGACAATTACCGGAAAAATTCAAAAGATTGTTCCGACAGTAACAGACGGAAATTCGCATTATTATATAATTCTTGAAAACAGTAAGACTATCTATGATGTGACTGTTAAAGATAATCCTGCTATTATAAATTATGTCACAGGAGATGAGATTACTTTAAGCTATGAGCAGGAAGCGCAGCTTAGTGCGGCAGATGTTGTTGTAAAGCAGCCATAAAATCAAGTATTAAAAATATCAGAAATATTAAAACAGCTTTCTTGACAAATAAAAATGAAATGCTATACTGGATAAAGAAATTTAAAATGACAACGCGTTGATGAGACGAGTAACATGTGAAAACGTTCAGAGAGAGGTGCACCTGCTGAAAGTACCTTACGCGGAAACATGCGAAGACTACCTCGGAGTGCCTTTAATACAGGCCGTTGATTACGTTACAATCATATTTGAGTGGCTGTGATATTATTGTTTAATATCCGGCAAGCAGGGTGGAACCGCGGATTAATCGTCCCATGCTAAAGTTTAATACTTTGGCATGGGATTTTTTATTTTATAGGATTACAGTGTCAAAACACCCTAATCCTATAAAGTAATTCAGGAGTATAAAGATTCAGATTGGAGGATTAGAAAATGAAAATTACACTTAAGGATGGCTCTGTAAAAGAGTATTCACAGGCAATGTCAATTATTGATGTTGCATCAGACATAAGCGAAGGACTTGCAAGAATGGCATGTGCAGGCGAGGTTGACGGAAAAGTTGAAGATTTAAGAACTATAGTAGATAAAGACTGTGAGTTAAGTATACTTACATTTAACGATGAGGCAGGTAAGGCAGCTTACAGACACACATGTTCACACGTGCTGGCTGAGGCTGTAAAGAGACTTTATCCTGAGGCTAAGCTTGCAATCGGACCATCTATTGATACAGGATTTTATTATGATTTTGATCATGAGTCTTTTTCAAGAGAGGATCTCGATAAAATCGAGGCTGAGATGAAGAAAATTATCAAAGAGGGAGCAGCCATAGAAAGATTTGAACTGCCTCGTCAGGAAGCGATAGAATTTATGGAAAAGAAAGACGAGCCATATAAGGTTGAGCTTATAAAGGATCTTCCTGAGGATGCTGTGATAAGCTTCTACAGCCAGGGAGATTTTACAGATCTTTGTGCAGGACCTCATCTTATGAATACAAAGCAGATTAAAGCATTTAAGCTTATTTCCTCATCAGGTGCATACTGGAGAGGTTCAGAGAAGAATAAAATGCTTACAAGAATTTACGGAACAGCATTTTCAAAGAAAGCGGAACTTGAAGAATATCTCGAATATCTTGAAAATATTAAATTGCGCGACCACAATAAGCTCGGACGTGAAATGGAAATCTTTACAACAGTAGACGTTATAGGACAGGGACTTCCGCTTATAATGCCGAATGGTGTAATTATTATGAACGAGCTTAAGCGCTGGGTAGAGGACGAGGAAACAAAGAGAGGCTATATGAGAACACAGACGCCTCTTATGGCAAAATCTGATTTGTACAAGATATCAGGACATTGGGATCATTATAAGGATGGAATGTTCGTACTCGGCGATGAAGAAAAAGACAGTGAGGTATATGCACTTCGTCCTATGACATGTCCGTTCCAGTATTATGTATATAAAGCAAGTCAGAAAAGTTACAGAGATTTGCCTTGCAGATATGGTGAAACTTCAACATTATTCAGAAATGAAGATTCAGGAGAAATGCACGGTCTTACAAGAGTGCGTCAGTTTACTATTTCAGAGGGACATCTTATAGTAAGACCTGACCAGATGGTTGAGGAATTTAAGGGATGTATCGCTCTTGCACAGTATTGCCTTAAGACACTCGGGGTTGAGGAAGATGTAACATATCATTTGTCTAAGTGGGATCCTTCAAATAAAGAAAAATATATCGGTGAGCCTGAGGTTTGGGAAGAGACACAGCAACATATAAGAGACGTGCTGAATGAGCTTGAAATTCCGTTTGTGGAAGATGAGGGCGAGGCTGCTTTTTATGGACCTAAGGTAGATATTAATGCGAAGAATGTATATGGTAAGGAAGATACAATGATTACAATTCAGTGGGACGCTCTTTTGGCAGAACAGTTTGATATGTATTACATTGATGAAAATGGTGAAAAGAAGAGACCATACATTATTCACAGAACTGCAATGGGATGCTATGAGCGTACGATTGCATGGCTTATTGAGAAATATTCAGGATTATTGCCGACATGGCTCTGCCCTGAGCAGGTAAGAGTACTGCCTATTTCTGAAAAGTATGCTGATTATGCTAAAAAGGTAAGTGATACGCTTGTTGAAAATGGAGTAAGAAGCAGTGTTGATAACCGTTCTGAAAAGATTGGCTTTAAGATAAGAGATGCTAGATTAAAGAGAGTTCCTTATATGCTTGTAGTAGGCGAGAAAGAGCAGGAGACAGGACTTGTTTCTGTAAGAAGCCGTTATGAGGGCGATGAGGGACAGAAAAATCTTGATACATTTGTAAATGAAATCTGTAAAGAAATAAGAACTAAAGAGATAAGAAAAATCAATGCAAAAGACTGATTTTCAGTAAAATTTCCGTACAATTTCAACTTTTTAGCCAAATATAAGTTGATAATATCTTGTTATTATAGTACTATAGACATAACAAATTTTTTGTAAAGGAACAATAGAAAATGGATATTATAGTAAAGTATATTGATGAACTTCTTGAGAAGAGTACACCTGAAGCTCCTATGTGGAACATAGAGAAGTTAAAGCAGGGAATGAAGTCAACATGGAATTATATTGACGGATGTATGATTAAGGCAGTACTTGAGATGTATGCTATTTCAAAGGATGAAAAGTACTTGAAATTTGCGGATGATTTTATTGATTACCGTGTAAATGAAGATGGTACTATTGACGGTTATAATGTTGGTGAAAAAAATATTGATAACGTCAATGCAGGTAAGACTTTATTTGAACTGTATGATATTACAGGAAAAGAAAAGTACAGAAAAGCTATTGATTTAGTTTACAGCCAGATAGAGATTATGCCAAGATGTGAATCAGGTAATTTCTGGCATAAGGATATCTATCCAAATCAGGTATGGCTTGATGGAATGTATATGGGACAGCCATTTTACATGGAATATGAGACAAGATTTAACAACAGGAAGAACTATGATGATATATTCTCACAGTTTAAGTTTGTTATAGAGAATTTAAGAAATCCGCTTAACGGACTTTATTTCCATGCTATGGATACAAGCAGAGAGGCATTCTGGTGTGATAAGGTTACAGGTCTTTCACAGCTCACATGGCTTAGAGCTATCGGCTGGTATTCTATGTCTTTACTTGATACTTTGGACAAGGTTGATAATTCAGACCATAAGTATGACGCAGAATGCAAGATGCTTCAGGATGCTTATGCAGATCTCATGGAATCAATGATTAAATATCAGGATGAGAGCGGTATGTGGTATCAGGTTGTAAATTATGGCGGAATGGACAAGAATTATCTTGAGACAAGCGGAAGTGCTATAATGGCTTACTCATTGTTTAAGGGTGTTCGTCTCGGATATCTTCCTGAGTCATATGCACAGTATGCAGAGAAAGCTATTAATGGTATCTGTGATAAGTATCTTAATACAAGCGAGGGTAATATGTCTCTTGGTGGTATATGTCTTGTTGCAGGTCTTGGCGGTAAGGGAAGAAGATCAGGTACATATGAATATTATATGTCAGAGCCTATTGTAGAAGATGATGCTAAAGGCGTTGGTCCTTTCTTACTTGCTTATACAGAACTTCTTAGATACAAAAACAAAAATAATTAATAAATGCAACTTAGTTTTTATGCGGGGGTCGGTTTATATCTGACTCCCGATTTTTAGTTTATATTATTACAGTGTCAAAAGGTCTTGAACGCTTGCATGGTAGTGGGGCAATGACCTTGGGACACGCCCCAAAATTGGAGTATAATGCGAATGTTTGGGTGGATTGTGGGAGTGCGAAGCACGAAACAATCCGTGTAATCTTAATTAGGGTGTTTTAATACCATAATTATGTATAAGTGCGTAATAGAGAATAGTGTGAAAAGAGGATTAATATGAAACCATATATAACAGCAGAGGAAGTTATAGAAAAACAGGGAGAAAACAGCAGAACTCACAGATTTCTGACTGCAGAAAACGGATGTATAAACGGATGTGCTTCAGGCACTACAGTTTATGCTGATTATGAGTTTAGTGCACGTCCAGGATGCCATGATGATCAGGAAGGCTTTTATGTGCTTGAGGGAGAGGGCTATGCAAAGCTGGATGACTTGGAATTTCCGATTAAAAAAGGAGATTCATTTATTGCACTTCCGGGAGTTAAACATACAATTAAGACAAAAGCAGGCTCCCAGCCTGTAAAAGTTTTTTGGTTCCACAGTGGAGTTTAAAGATATTGAATATTGGAGGCGGGGAAAATTTGGAAGAACTGACACAGGAACAGTTAGAAAATAAGCAGAAATGGCTTTTTAAAGAAAATATTCGTCTTGAGGAGTTAAGCAGACAGCTTGAAGATGAAAGAAAACTTATTGAGATACAAAAGGGCATGCTTCAAAAACAGCAGAGACGTAATATGCTTCTTAGCAAACAGCTTCAAAATCAAAAAAGTCTGTTTGACAAACAGTGGCAGATACTTGAAAGAGAAACAAGACAGCTTGCCGCTGATAAAGAACGTTTTGAGAGGGATAAGATAGTTTTTCGTGACGAGACCTACAGGGAAGCAAGGCGAAAAATGGAATATGATAAAAATGTAAATATATTTTTTAAGGGTGTGAGTGATACGATTTCACTTAAGAAAAGGTATAAAGATCTCGTAAAAATATTTCATCCTGACAATACATGCGGAGATACTCAGCTTATACAGTCAATATTGGAAGAATATGAAAAACAGAAAAGATATTATATATGAGAATAACAGTGTCAAAAGGTCAGATTTTACTGATACAGAACTTTTGTAAAAATATTTTGTAAAAGTATGGCATTATAAACATATATATTGTATACTTGTTATATAAATGTCAAAAGCCCATACGTCGTTTGGAGGAAACAATATGATAATGATATTTTGACATGTCATAATTATAAAATATATACAAAAATAAGCGGAGGAAATAAAATATGTGGTTAGCAGATTTAAATAATGGAAATTACCGTAATCCTATTCTTTATTGTGATTATTCAGACCCCGATGCAATAAGAGTCGGAGAAGATTATTTTATGATTTCATCGAGTTTTTGCAATTCGCCGGCTATGCCTCTTTTACATTCAAAAGACCTTGTAAATTGGAAAGTGGTAAATTATATACTTGATAAAATACCAGAATTCAGATATAGAAATCCTATGCATGGTTGTGGTGTGTGGGCACCTTCAATACGCTATCATGAGGGAACATATTATGTATGCTTTCCTATGCCTGATGAAGGAATATATATGACTACGACAAAGGATCCTTTCGGAAAGTGGAGTGAGCCTGTTAATATAAGACCGGGTGCAGGCTGGATAGACCCATGTCCATTCTGGGATGATGACGGTAAGGCATATCTTGTTGCAGGTGTTGCCAAGAGCAGAATAGGTTATAAAAGCGTTCTTAACATAGTTGAGATGAGACCAGACGGAATGGAGCTTATAGGTGATGAAATAAAAATATTCGACGGAAATCTCAATGATCAGGTGACGATTGAGGGGCCTAAAATGTATAAAAGAAATGGCTGGTATTACATTTTTGCACCGGCAGGAGGCGTAAAGACAGGCTGGCAGACAGTTTTACGCTCAAAGAACGTATATGGTCCATATGAATACAAAGTTGTCTTAAGGCAGGGTGATTCGCCTGTTAACGGGCCGCATCAGGGAGCATGGGTTGATACCGTTACAGGACAGGATTGGTTTTTGCATTTTCAGGATGTCTATGCAGCTGGAAGAATAGTTCATTTGCAGCCTATGCACTGGGAAAATGACTGGCCTATAATAGGTGTTAATAAGACAGGCAATGATTATGGAGAACCTGTTATGGAATATAAGAAGCCGGATATAGGAAAGAGCGTGGAAGAGTTAGCATGTGCAGACAAATATCCGGTATGTGAGCCGGATACGAGTGATGATTTTGCTGACGGAAAGCTTGGAATGCAGTGGCAGTGGAATGCTAATTATGATGAGAGCTGGTATGAGTTTAGGGATAACAGGCTTAAGCTTAACGCAGTAAATACGACTCCGCTAAGACCTATCGGAGACTATAGAAATCTTTTGCTTCAAAAATGGCCTGCACCTGAGTTTACATGTGTGACTAAGATGAATTTAAGCGGTATGAATGAAGCTGATATGGCGGGATATATATCGCTTGGAATGTTGTATTCAAGTATTGCAGTGCTTAAAAAAGATGGAAAATATATTGTGAAGCATATAAAAGGCAATCAGAAATTTGACTGCGATGCTGCATATACAGAAGAGGAAATAAAAGATATTGCAGTTTTTTCGGATAAAGACTTTTTTGATGAAGAAAAGACAGTGTATTTTAAATATACCGTTAAATGTGTGGGATATGAAGAACATGATGAGATGGGACTTATGGTAAAGGGTGCTCCAAAGGAGGAAATAACTATTGAAATGAGTCTTGACGGAATAAATTATTTAAATGCATTGACAATTCCTTCAAAGGCAGGAAGATGGGTAGGAGTTAAGAATGGTGTATTTATAATGCACAATGCTGATGAAACTGAAGAAAAAGGCGGCTATGTAACGCTTGATTATGTAAAATATGAAAATTTGACACTGTAATCCTATAAAATTAAAAGCGGAATTACCATGACTTGCTATTTAATCATGGTAATTCCTTTTTTACTTTATAGGAAATTGCGTCGAAGACGCATTCTGATAACAAGTTTGCGAAGCAAATCTTGCAAGCGTCGTGAACGACGCTTTTTTAGAAGAAGATATGATCGCCGATTATTGTTCCGCTTACATCTATTGACGGGCGGTATTGATGGAAGAATAAAGCATTGGTAACTGTTTTACCGTTTAAGGCATCCTGGGCAGCCTGAACGCATGTGCTTTTGGCTCCTCTTGCAAGAACGATTGCAAAACGTCCGCTTGCAACAGGTGAAAACTGGTTTTTCGAATAGAGTACAGCGGTTATGGTATTAGGAAAGCGCGGACTGCTGACTCTGTTCATAACAACGTTGCCTACCGCAACCATTCCCTCATAAGGCTGGTTTCCCGCCTCACATTCAATTATTGCAGCAAGCATTGCCAGATCATTATCGTCGTAATCATAGGAACCGTCATAGCCTGCATTATTATCATTTATATTTTCTTTATCGGAAATCTGGTTGTTAATCATTTGTTCCTGAATGGATTTTTCATAGGCAAGAGCAATCTGCTCTGCTGTCTGTATGGCATCGCTCGATGCATCGATTTCGCTTTTTTTATCATTTATAAGCTGTTTGATGTCGTCTGCCTGTGCAACAGCCTGAGCTTTTAATTCATTTAATGAGGCAAGTTCAGTTGAGAGAGTATTTTGTGCCTCGTTTGATTTTACGATAAGCTCGCTTAATTCCTGCATTTTATCGTGGTCATATGCAGAAATTTGTGTAATGTACTCAATATTTCTTAAAAGCTGAGACATATCGGAAGAATCAAAAATCATATTAAAGGCGTTTTCAGAGCTGTTTTCGTACATATATTTTATTCGAAGCTTCATGGCATCATATTGTTTGTCTTTTTGCACATTGTATTCTTCAATCTGCTTTGAAACTTGTGTTATTTTATCCTCTGTACTTTTTATTTTACTCTCAATATCATTCAGCCTGCTGCTTGCGCTGTCAAGCTGGCTGTTTAGAGAACTGAGCTCGTCGGAGAGACCGGACATTTCCTCTCTTAACTGATTCAGATGTTCGTTTGCATCATCTAAATCGTCCTGAGTAACAGCGTAGGACATAAATGGCTTGCTTACATTTAAAACAAAAGTGAGCAGCACTACGCATATTACAGATTGTTTGAAAAACTTGTTATATTTAAAAAATTTTCTCACATTAGCTCCATTTCTGGCGCAGAGGCGCATATTAATTAGTTATACGAATTTAGTATAAAGTGATAAATGAAAAATTGCAAGTGACTTGTATAAGTGGTATATTATATCAAATAGACATGTTTTACATGATTAAAAAGTGAAAATAAAATTTTGAGGATTGCTATGTCTGAGTTTAAGGTGGTTCCTGACAAATATAATAATGGTGTATATATAAAAGAATATACAGGAAATGTGAAAGAATACATTATATCTGATAAAATTCAGGATAAAATTATTACAGGAATTGATAAGTTTGCTTTCAGTGAACACAGAGAGCTTGTAAGTATTACATTTCCAAAATCAATAGAATATATAGGAGCACATGCATTTTATAATTGCAGGAGTTTGAAGCAGATAACGCTTTATGACGGTGTTTTTGATATAGGTGACGGTGCATTTAAAAATTGTCCCGATATATCGCTTATCAACATGCAGAGGTGTACGGATAATACAAAGTGTATTAAAGGTATTTTATCGGAGGTAAATAATGAGATTGAGCTTACGATAAATTATGATGACGGAAAGGCTAAGCTTATTTTTCCATATTATCTTTATAATTATGAGGAAAATACACCGGCAAGAATTGTAAATCAGATTACTGAGGGGTCTGGAATCAGGTATCGAGAGTGTATAGAAGGAAAGGATATTAATTATGCAGAGTATGATAAGATATTTGATGCGGCAATGTATATTGATGTTTTGGATGCCTCTTGGAAGATAGCGGTTCTAAGGCTTAAATATCCTTACAGACTTAGTGATGCGGCAAGAAAAAGATATACTGAATTTTTAAGTGATAACAGAATCCGATTAGTGGTACAACTTGCAGGTATGGAAAAGTATGATATGTTAAAAGATATATTGGAAATGGATTTATTAAGCCGCACAGATTTATCGAATTGTATAGATGAGGTAAGAAAATCATCTTATATGGAGGGGCTTGGTATTCTTTTGGAATATCAGAGACAAAAATATGGAGCAGAGAGAAAAAAATTTGAATTCTGAAAATGAAAATAGAAAATATTATGAAAATGAACAGCAAAAGCATACAGATAATTGGGAAATGCTTGCGTTAAAGGTGCTTGAAGCATCGAGACAGGAGTTGTTTCTTGCAATGAGATATATGTTTGAACCTCTTAACATGTTGGAATTTCAAAAGAATATGCAGATAAAGTTTCTTGCATGTGACGGTAAAATGATGTATTACAATCCAATGCTTTTGTGTAATGTGTATAGAAATTCTCCTGTTGAGGTAAACAGAGGATTTCTGCATGTTATATTCCATTGCCTGTTTAGAAATATTTATCAGTGTGACGGTAAAGAGCCTGAAATATGGGATTTGGCAAGCGACATAATGGCAGAATATCTAATTGATTCGATAGAGCTGTCATGTGTGCGGAGAGTAGAAAATGCAGAACGCATAAAGGTTTATAAGAGGCTTGAAAAAGAGTGTAATATAATGAGTGCGCAAAATATTTATTATGCTTTGAAGCGCAATTTTAGAGGTGAAATTGATAAAATGTCGGCCTCAGGAATGTTTTATTCAGATGACCACAGATACTGGCGACAAAATGATAATGATAATAAAGACAAAGAAAATAATCGCAGTGAAAATGGGGATGATGACAGTAAAGACTGGGAGGAAGCTGCGAAGAAAATGGAATCGTCGCTTGGTTTATTCGGTCAGGGCAGAGGTGACAGCAGGGGTAATCTTAAGAAAACGCTTGCAGGTACTAACAGAAAGCAGATTTCCTACAGGGATTTTTTAAGAAAATTTGCGGTTATTAAAGAAAATATGAGTATTGATATGGATGCGTTCGACTATGGCTTCTACAATTACGGTCTGCAACAATTCGGTAATATGCCTCTTATAGAGGAGCTTGAATATAAAGAAGAGCAGGGAATAGAAGACTTTGTGATAGTTCTTGACACATCGGGTTCATGTGCATATGAGCTGATAAGTAAATTTATTAACGCAACATTTGACATAATTGGAACAACAGACAGTTTTTTTGAGAAAATGAATATCCATATAATACAGTGCGATAATGAAATTCAGGAGGACACCGTAATTACATCGCTAAAGGATGTTTCGGAATTTAAAAAAAATTTTACGGTTAAAGGTTTTGGCGGAACGGATTTCAGGCCTGCATTTTATTATATAAACAGCTTAAGGCAGCAGGGGCAGTTAAAAAAACTAAAGGGAGTTTTATATTTTACTGACGGATACGGAATATATCCTACCGTTAAGCCTGTGTATGACACAGCGTTTGTATTTATGGGCGGATATGATGAGAAAAGAAAAGTGCCAGGATGGGCAATAAGAGTTGATTTAGACGAGGAGCAGCTTACAGACAGGATAATTGTTTAAGGAAAGAGGAGAGTGTGAAAAATTATATGGATATAAAAAGAGCCGGAGAGGAAATAAAAAATGCAGTTAAGGCGTATTTAGCTGTCGATGAGGAAGGAAATAAGCTTATTCCCGAAATAAGGCAGAGGCCCATTCTTTTAATCGGACCACCGGGAATCGGAAAGACTGCGATTATGGAGCAGGTTGCAAGAGAGTGTGGTATAGCTCTCGCAGCTTACACTATGACACATCATACAAGGCAGAGTGCAATTGGGCTTCCGTTTATACAGGAAAAGGAGTTTGATGGCGTAACGCACAGTGTTACTTCGTATACGATGAGCGAGATAATAGCATCAGTATATGAAAAAATGGAAAAGACAGGGCTTAAACAGGGAATTTTGTTTATCGACGAAATAAATTGCGTGTCGGAAACGTTATCGCCTGTAATGCTTCAGTTTCTTCAGGGAAAAATTTTTGGAAATACTAAGGTTCCGAAAGACTGGATTATCGTTGCGGCAGGAAATCCTCCTGAATATAACAGAATGGTGCATGAATTCGATGTTGTGACGCTTGACAGGGTAAAGCTTATAAATGTTGAGCCTGATTATAATATATGGAAAGAGTATGCAAAGAAAAATATGGTGCATCAGTCGATTATTTCATATCTTGATGCAAAACAGGAAAATTTCTATAAAATAGAGACAACCGTGGACGGTAAGCGTTTTGTCACAGCAAGAGGCTGGGAAGATTTGTCCAGTATGATAAAGGCATGCGAAAAGCTTAACATAAATGTGGATGAGGAGGTCATTTCACAATATATAGCACAGCCTGATATAAGTATGGATTTTGCAAATTATCTTTCGTTATATTACAAATATGAAAGGGCATATTCAGTTTCTTCGATTCTTGAGGGAAATGCAGACAAAAATGTAAAAGACAGACTTTTATCGGCGTCCTTTGATGAAAAGATAAGTGTTGTAGGACTTATTCTGGGTGCGCTGAATGCAGAATTTACGGAGTATTATAAATCTGATATGGTTGTTACAAAAGTTTATGATATTTTAAAGTATTTTCAAAAAAATACTGATATGACTTTTGATGAATTATATGAGTATCAGGCATCAGAATTTAACAGGAAGCTTCAAGGTGGACTTTTTGATGAAGAAAACAAGAAAATTACAAAAAAAGTCATAAAAGTCATAAATGCATTTAATCTGCTGATAAAGGAAAGAGGCCTGACTGGACATGACGAAGAATTTGATTGTCTTACAGGTGAATTTGCAAAGCTTACAGATGAGAGAGAAGCTATTGTAGAAAAGACTGCTTTATCATTGGATAATTCATTTTCATTTGTTGAGGAAATATTCGGGCAGGGAGCGGAACTTGTTCTTTTTGTAACGGAGCTGGCAGCAGGTTTTTACAGCATAAAATTTATACAGGAAAACGGTTGCAGTAAGTTTTATGAATATAATAAAACTATGCTTCGTGAGAATGTGAGAGATGAACTTGTCAGACAGATAGAGGCTTTGTAATAATGCACAAATTGAAATCAAAATTAAATGTAAAATAAAAATGTGTGCGTAAAAAACAGCGCAGAAATGAGGGAAAAAGATGCTTGAATTGAGTGATATAAGGAAAAATTATGACACAGGCGCGGCCTCGGTTGAGGCCTTAAAGGGTATTAATCTAAGATTTCGTGACTGTGAATTTGTATCAATTCTCGGACAATCGGGGTGCGGAAAAACTACGATGCTTAATATTATAGGAGGTCTTGACCAATACACGTCCGGGGATTTAAAGATTAACGGTAAGTCTACAAAGAATTTTAAGGACAGAGATTGGGATGCATACAGAAATAATTCTATAGGTTTTGTATTTCAAAGCTATAATCTTATTCCGCACCAGAGTGTACTCTCAAATGTGGAGCTTGCTTTGACTCTTTCGGGTGTTTCAAAATCTGAAAGACGAAAAAGGGCAGTTGAAGCTCTTGAAAAAGTCGGTCTTGGAGAACATATACATAAAAAACCTAATCAGATGTCAGGCGGACAGATGCAGAGAGTTGCGATAGCTCGTGCGCTTGTAAATAATCCTGATATACTCTTGGCGGATGAGCCGACAGGGGCTCTCGATACCGATACCAGTGTTCAGATAATGGAAATATTAAAAGAGATTTCAAAAGACAGACTTATAATTATGGTTACGCATAATCCTGAACTTGCAATGAAATATTCTACAAGAATTATCAGACTGCTTGACGGAAATATAACCGATGACAGTAATCCATACACAAAAGAGCAGATGGAAGAGGATATATTAAACATTGATACATCTGAACTTAAGTTAAGTGAAAAAGACAAAAAAGAAAGCAGACAGAAAAAGTCTAAGACATCAATGTCATTTTTAACTGCACTTTCACTAAGTACAAATAACCTTATGACAAAGAAGGCAAGAACGCTGCTTACAGCTTTTGCAGGGAGCATCGGCATAATCGGAATAGCTCTTATTCTTGCTATTTCTAACGGAATACAGGATTATATAAATCGTGTTCAGAGAGAGACCTTATCAAGCTATCCTGTACAGCTTCAGGCAGAAAGTGTGGACGTGGGAAGTCTTGTGCAGAATATGAGCAGCAATAAGGAACAGGAATCAGAACACAATGAGGATAGAATTTATTCAAACAACATTATGACCGAAATGGTAAATACTATGACTTCAACAGTTCAAAGAAACAATCTTGAAGCATTTCGCAAGTATATAGAAAAAGATGATGACAGGATTAAAAATCTTGCAAGTGATATACAATATTCGTACAGTCTTCCGCTTTATATTTATGATACTGATACGAAGGATAAGGTTACAAGACTTAATCCAAGCACTGTTATGGAAAACATGTACGGAATGTCTGTTTCCGAGGGTGGCATGATGTCAGCGGGCATGCAGAATACAAGTGTGTGGACACAGCTTCTTAATAATCAGGATCTGCTTGACGAGCAGTATGATATGGTTGCGGGAAACTGGCCGCAAAACTACAATGAGGTTGTGATAGTCGTCAACAATGACAATGAGATAGATGATTATACGCTCTATTCACTTGGTTTTAAGAATCCTGATGAGGTTAAGAAAATTTTTCAGAGTGCGATGTCAGGTGATAGTTATGAGACGGAGGAAACAAGCTATTCTTATGATGAAGTGTTAAACAAGATATTTAAAGTAGTACTTCCGGGAGATTTGTATAGATATAATGAAAAGATTAAAATCTGGGAAGATATGACAAAGAATGAAGAATATATGAAAGCTGTTGTCGATGAATCAGAGGAAATTAAGATTTCAGGTATCATAAGACCAAAAGAGGATGCGGTAAATACATCCATAGCAAGCGGAATCGGCTACACAAGCGCTCTTATGGAGCATTTAATAGAAGAAAATAATGGGACACAGATAGTAAAAGAACAGCTTGCAGATAAGGATACGGATGTATTCAGCGGACTTTCCTTTGAGGATGCCAAGACATTAACATATGAATCAAACAGTGCAATTCTTGGAATAACAGATGCAGATAACCCGTCAGGCATACTTATTTATGCGAAGAATTTCGAGGAAAAAGAGCAGATTGAAGATATAATAAAAGAATATAATGATAAGGCAAAGCAGGAAGAGAGGGAGGCAGATGTTATAAATTATACTGATTATGTCGGAATAATGATGTCATCGGTCAGTACGATAATAACTGCTATATCGTCGGTGCTTATTGCTTTTGTGGCAATATCACTTGCGGTATCTTCAATAATGATAAGTATTATCACATATATTTCCGTTCTTGAAAGAACAAAGGAAATCGGTATTTTAAGGAGTATCGGTGCATCAAAGAAGGATATTTCAAGAGTATTTAATGCAGAAACTCTTATAGAGGGATTTGCGTCAGGTGTACTTGGCATAATAATTACACTTATACTTTGCATACCTGCCAATATAATCATTGAAAATGTGACAGACATAGCGAATGTGGCGAAGCTTCCGTGGGTTGGCGCAGTAATCCTTATAATAATAAGTATGTGCCTTACAATGCTTGCAGGATTTATACCGGCAAAAATGGCGGCAAAGAAAGACCCTGTTGTTGCGCTTAGGACAGAGTGATAATAACGCTGCACTTTTATGCTCATATAGGGGCGTGTCCCAAGGTCATTATCCCACTATTATGCA